>BNJT01002708.1_pt1 | contig 305727 bp, 355 predicted proteins | sample 8540491 | NCBI WGS metagenome assembly BNJT01 (sample SAMD00202455, study PRJDB9452) | human saliva metagenome | host: Homo sapiens | reverse complement strand
CCTCATACTTTATAAGGCTGGCAATATTGTATTTTGAAAGCTTTTTCTCTTCCTTTGAGACCTTCAAGTTCCATTACAAATACAATCTTTACAATCTCACCGCCAAGGCTTTCAACAAGTTTTGTGATAGCCTCAATTGTACCGCCCGTAGCTATCAAATCGTCTATTATAACAACTTTGTCGCCCGGCTTTATGGCATCCTTATGAATTTCTATTGTAGCCTTGCCGTATTCAAGATCGTAATCCATACTTACGGTCTCACATGGAAGCTTACCTTTTTTTCTTACAGGGATAAAAGCTTTGTGCTCTGCATAAGCCACAGGTACACCGAAGATAAAGCCTCTTGATTCAGGTCCCAAGATAAGGTCATAATCAAGACCTTTAAGTTCAGCTCTTAAGCCGTCTATACTCATAACAAGTCCGTCAGGGTCCTGTAATATAGTAGTCACATCCCTAAAAATTATTCCGGGCTCCGGAAAATCGGGGATACTTCTTACATAGTCCTTTAATTCTTTCATAATACACACCAAATCGGCCCAAAATATTTATTGGGCCGGCCTTTCTGAAATATTTACAATATTATTTATAGATAGGATACTTATCCATAAGTTTTGTAACTTCAGCTCTTATCTCATCTGCCTTTGCATCAAACTCAAATGCAGCCATTCTGATAAGTCTTGCTATAGTCTTCATATCCTCTTCCACAAGTCCTCTGCTTGTTACTGCAGGAGTACCTATTCTTACTCCACTTGTTGTAAAAGGACTCTCAGGATCGTTTGGAACGGTGTTCTTGTTCAAAGTAATATATACCTCATCACATTTATTTTGAAGTTCCTTTCCTGTAACACCTGTACCTCTAAGGTCAAGCAACATCAAATGGTTGTCTGTACCTCCTGTAAGTATATTGAATCCCTCAGCTATCAAAGCATCTGCCAATGCCTTGGCATTCTTTACTATCTGCTCCTGATATGTCTTAAATTCAGGCTTTAGAGCCTCACCGAAGCATACAGCCTTTGATGCTATTACGTGCTCAAGCGGACCGCCCTGTATTCCCGGGAATACAGCCTTATTAAAGTTAAATTTCTCGGCGGCTTCCTTGTTTGCCAAAATAAGTCCGCCTCTCGGTCCTCTTAGTGTCTTATGTGTTGTTGTAGTTACAACGTCAGCAATTCCGATAGGTGAAGGATGAAGTCCTGCAGCTACAAGTCCCGCAATATGAGCCATATCAACCATCAAATATGCGCCCACCTTATCTGCAACTTCTCTGAATCTCTTAAAGTCGATAGTTCTTGCATATGCACTTGCACCTGCTATTATCATTTTAGGTTTACACTCGACAGCAATCTTTTCAAGCTCATCATAGTCTATAAAGCCTTCATCATTTACACCGTAAGGTACTATATTAAAATATTTTCCTGAAAAGTTTACAGCTGAACCATGTGTCAAATGTCCACCATGATTCAAATTCATTCCAAGTACAGTATCTCCCGCCTCAAGCATTGCTAAGAATACAGCCATATTTGCCTGAGCTCCTGAGTGAGGCTGTACATTTGCATAGTCACATCCGAAAAGCTTCTTTGCTCTCTCAATTGCAATACTTTCTACTATATCTACATCTTCACATCCGCCGTAATATCTCTTTCCCGGATATCCTTCGGCATATTTATTTGTAAGGACTGTTCCCATTGCCATCATTACAGCTTCAGATACAATATTTTCTGATGCAATAAGCTCAAGATTTCTTCTCTGTCTGTTTGCCTCTTTTTCTACTGCAATGCCAACCTCAGGGTCAAGTTCCTTTAAAAAGTTCATCACTTCATTAACCATATCTTTATCTCCTAACTACAACTGTATTGATGTTGTCTATGAAAGTATACAATAAATCAAATCTCTTTGCTATATGTTTTTACCTATAATTACTTATAACTATCTGAAGGCTCTCTCTTCCGTTATACTCATTGATATCAGGATAATATATTATATCCATTTCTTTTCTATCCCCTATATCTTCGAAGAATTCTTCACCGTCACCGAAATATATTCCTTCAACTGCAGTCCCGTCAGTATCTTCCAAAAGCATCTTTACAACATTTTTATTCTTTCCGAGTATCTTTTTTGAAAGTATTTTTATATCTTTTCTTGCAAACTTCGGTTTTTCATTCTTATTTCCAAAAGGTTCCAGCTTCTCAAGTTCTCTAACGAAATCAAGATTCAAATATGAAAACGGAAGTGCAATATCTATCCAGACCTTTTGCACAAAATCCTCTTCGCATAGTTTTGAGTTCATATTAAGCCTGTTTCTGAACTCATCAAGTCTGTTTTTTTCAAGACTCATTCCTGCAGCCATATGATGTCCGCCAAATTTTGCAAATACATCTTTGACTTCATATAGTGCTTCAAACATGTTGTAGCTTTCTATAGACCTGCCCGATCCCTTTATCATATCTTCCTCACCGAAGGCTTCCGTAAGTATGATAGTCGGTTTTCCAATAGCCTCTCTTACTCTTCCGGCTATTATTCCGGCAATTGATTCATGACAATCGTCTAAATGTATTACAAGAATATCATCATCCATATATTCATTTTCTGCAATCTCTATAGCTCTTTTTACATTCTTTAATGTAAGGTCTTTTCGCTCGTCGTTTAATTCCTTTAGATGTGCGGCATATTCATCCGCTTCTTCTTTACTTTCAGCCATAAACATATTCAGTGCAATCAGAGCATTTTCAAGTCTACCGCCGGCATTTAGGCATGGTCCAAGTACAAATCCTATACTGTATGCACTTAGTTTTTTGCCTTCCATTCCTGTAGCCCTTATAAGAGCCTGAAGTCCAAGATTATTTGTGTTCATAAGACTTTTCAGCCCGTTTTTTACCAATATCCTGTTTTCATCAATTAAAGGCATTACATCTCCGACAGTAGCTATAGCCGCTACTTCCAAGAGATCTTTAAGTTTGGGATCATCATAAATCTTTTTTCCGTTGTTTCGCTTCTCATAAATATATTCCATAAGCTTATATGCCACCAGACCTCCGCATATACTCTTAAAAGGATATTCACAATCACTTCTTTTCGGATTTATTACTACATTTGCAACAGGTAAAAGGTCCTTATCATTCTCCTGATACACCTCATGATGATCTGTGATAATTACTTTAATTCCGAGCTCCCTTGCAAGCTCCATCTGGGAATGTGCCGCAATACCGTTATCACAGGTAATAATCATATCCACGCCCTCATTTGCGGCTTCGTTTATGATATTATCATTGATTCCGTACCCATCCTTTATACGGTCCGGTACTCTCACATCTACATTTGCACCGAAATATTTTAATGCTTTTACCAGGATATAAGACGAACATACTCCGTCTATATCATAGTCTCCTACTACTCTTATCTTTTTTCCGGCATTTATTTCCTCTGTTATGATATCATAAGCCTCATTTATACCTGTCAGATCTTTCGGATCATGCATCAGACTCATATCATTTTGAAGAAATATCGGGAAATCTTCTTCCTTTATATCCCTGTTTATTATTATCCTTGCCAATACCGGTGAAATATTAAAACGGGCTGATATTTTTTCAAACTCAGCCCGCTTTGTATAAAGCATCCACTTTGACTCCATCTATTCTCCAATCTAAAAATTCAAAACGAACTTATAATTGCTTTTTCTTATTTACCTTTGTCTTTATTATAGCCAAATGTGTATTTGCAGCTACCGCATCGCTGAACACTTCAAGCACAGCTCTTTGCATATCATTTTCGGCATCATATCTTATATCTACAGCTGTATCGGAGCTTATATCAGTAAGACAATCATAAAGTGCATCAAGATTTCCCCGTAATAATCAGGAAACTTCATTTTCTTTTTTTCAAATAATTATGTATCTCATTTTTTTCCGCTGAATTTATCTAATTTCAAAGTTATATTATTCATTTAATTTTTCCCTAATATATTTGTTCGAAAGTATTGTAATGATCCTCTGTGTAAAATACCAGGCCGTCATTTGAATAAACAAGCCTTTTGGCACCTCTGTATCCACCGTCATAATCAATATCACATTCAAAATATCTTCTTCCGTTTGCTCTTGGGAGTGCACCCTCATAATTTCCGAAGGCGCTTCCGCCTATACTCATTCCCGGCAGTATATCTGAGAGATTTCCCTTTGAAGGATCCCATCCCATATCCTGTGCTTCTTTCTTTGTAATATAGTTTACCGGAAGTTTTCCATAAGTATGAATGTATAGCGCAACTTCTTCCTTGGAAGTATAGTTTCCGTTTTCTTCTACCTGTACCTCTTTTTTTGGTTGCGCTTTCTAGAATCGTTTCTTCTTCAGACTCGGTAATTGTGGTAGTTTCTTCTTCTTTGCTCGTCGACTCTTTACTTTGACTTTTTCCGTCTTTGACGCTTTCCGTTTTTGAACTTTCTATCTTAGAGCTTTCTGTTTTCGCACTCTCTTTCTTTGCTTCCTGTCTTGTGCATGCACCAAGAGCAAACATTAAGCCAAGTATTATTATCGGAAGCCACCAAAGCAGTTTTTTCAGCAAACTTCCACCGTCTTTTTTCTTTTTTGTCATTTCTCTCTTACCTCACATTTCTATAATTATACGTAATGAGATAGGTCTTAGCAACCAAAAAAATATATTAAGTTTGACCTTAAGTATTATGTTTTTGTATAATAGTATTTGAAACAACTAAAAAAATAAATTTAAGGTATGGTTAATTATGAAAATACATATATTACAAACCGGAGAAGTGATGGTAGCTCCTTCTCTCGCATATAATGGAAATACCGGCTTCAATCCGCAGACACATGGTTTATTACTTAAAAGTGAGGACAGAGTAAATATTCCGGTACTTTCATTCCTTATACAAACAGGTAACAAAAAAATATTCTTGTAGATACAGGTATAAAAAGGGAATTGGAATCTGAAGAGCCTCTCAGCCTTGACAAACAGTTAAAAGCTATAAAGGCACCTCTAACCTTTGCTTCCACACATTTTCACCTAAAAAAAGATTCATCTCTTTTGTCAAGACTTGAAGAGATCAATATTTCACCAAAGGATATTGACTATGTGCTTCTTACACATTTGGACTTTGAGAATGTCAGCGGTGTCGCAGATATTTCTTCGGAAACCAAAATTCTTGTTTCAAGAGATGAAGCAAAGGCTGCTGTGAAAAATCCTTTAAGATATTCAAGAAGCTGGTGGAAGGATGCAAATATTTCTGTTTTTGACTGGAACGGTAAGGAAGGACCTTTTGAAAAGTCTTTGGATCTCTTAGGTGACGGCTCCATTATACTTATGAAGCTCTACGGGCATTCTGCCGGAATGTTTGGAGTAAAAGTAACATCTGAAAATAATAAATTTACATTATTGTACTCCGACGCAGGATATGGAGAGCTTGCATGGAAAGAGCTTGCTCCTCCTGCTGTCACAGTCGATAAAGAAGCCACCATGCGTTCCCTTGAATGGGTAAGAATGGAATCCCTTGATAAGAACTGTGCTTACAGTCTTGCATCACATGAAGCAACATCTATGAAAGTTTTAAGATTCTAAAAAATGAGCTGTTATAAGGTCTCCCCTATAACAGCTCATTTTATATTTCAAAGTTCTCTCCCTTTATTTTATCTCTCAGTAAAAGTGAAAGTAATATTCCCAAAACCGCAATATTTATCCAGAAAAATCCCGAATCTCCTCCTATAAAGAAAGACATAACGGTGTTTATCGCCTTGACTTTTAAAACACTGCCCATAACTTCTATTCCGGAAAAAACAGTTGTCAAAATCACTGTAACAGCCATTCCGGACTTTGAAAGTCTTACAAATTTATTTAATATAATTATTGCAACTATAACTATTGTAATCGGATATAAAATTCTAAGTACAGGCACGGATATCTTAATTATAGTATTCAGTCCGAAGTTTGACATTGCAAATCCTATAAAAGTAAATATATTCACATAAGTCTTATACTTAAATCTTGGAAATGTGTCCACAAAATACTCCGACACCACCACAATAAGACCTGCAGTAGTTGTAAAGCAGGTAAGTATAGTCATTGCACCTAAAAATACCTGTCCGAAGCTTCCAAAAAGTTCGTATGAGCTTTTTGACAAGATATAGGTACCTATATTAGTATTAGGATCTGCCAATACCTCTGCCGGTACACCGAATTTATTTCCCAATGCTCCAAGACCTATATACAGGCTGCTGAAGAATATGGCCGTTACTATACCGACTATCGCCATTATCTTTATATATTCCTTCTTTGACGAAAATCCGAAAGTCTTTATACTTGAAGTTGCAATCAGGCAAAAGCTCACTGAAGCCAGCGCATCCAAAGTATTGTAGCCTTCCAAAAAACCTGTCTTAAGAGCAGACATTGCATTACTCATTTCACCCTGATTTAATGCATGGAAATTCATATTACCAACAGCTATAAGAATAATTATAAGCATTGCAAACATAGGCGTAAGTATTTTACCGACTCTGTCCATCAGCTTTGACGGATTGATTGCTATAAGGTATGCAAATAAAAAATAAATTGCACTGAATATAAGAAGCGGCAATCTTCCGTTACCTGTTACAGGTGCTATTCCTATTGAAAATGATGTTCCTGCAGTTCTCGGTATTGCAAAGAAAGGTCCGATAGCAAGATATAATATTGTCAGATATGATGTGGCAAACTTCGGGTCCACCTTTATACTGATTTCATTTTTATATCCGCCTTTTACCATGGTGCCAAGTACCAGAGTAATTATTGCTATACCTACTCCTGATAATACAAAACCGAGTATTGCCGGATAGAAATTCACCCCTGCTCTAAATCCGAGTTCTGCCGGAAAAATCAGATTTCCCGCTCCGAAAAATATACCGAAGAGCAAAAGCCCGATTAAAAAACCCTTTTTTATCATACTCTTACTTTTACAACCACCTTTTTGGCAGCTGCAGGAGCAGTAAGTGCGCATCCGGGCATATGTGCATCTTCCGGTGCTACTACTATAAAGTCTCCGGGATAGAGTATAACATGTCCATATACCTCCGGTTTATCGTAGAAAATGACATCTTTTTCAGGCTTACTTTCAATTACTGTAAGACCTTCTCTATTGCATACCCCGAAAAATTCGACGCCTTCCACCAGACACTGGATATCAAAAAATTTATCATGTGCCTCAAATCTTTTTTCTTCAACAGGCAATGTATCATATACTTGTACATTTGCGACCACATCATCACCCGCTATTTCATACTTACCAGGCTCCAATGCCTTTAAATCATTGTTTCTTAGCCAGTCATATGCAGCCAAAAACTTTTCATTTAAGTAATTATACTTTTCTGCAATCTTTATGTTTGTAAAAAACATAATCTCTCCCCCTATAATAAATATGCAGTATTCGGATCTATACTCATTTCATCTGTATAAATAATCCAATCTGTTACATCATTGACGGTATATTCACCCTCATCGCCCTCTTTCATGGCTGCAACTCTATATGGTGCCTGTGTAAGAACCGCCTTAAATCCTTCCTCTGTAAATTCTATAAGTTCAAACCAGATGTGCTCAAGATTTTTCATAATCAGGCTTTCCATCCTCACCGTCTGTAGGCAATCCAACCTTTATCAATGCTCTGTAGCTTGGATTTTTCCAAAATTGCATTTCTCAAAAGTTCATATCTGTCTCTTGCCATAAACTTCATATGATCTGTCTGCTCATTTGTATAATAATAGAGCGGATTTTCTATAAGCTTGTCCTCCACCTCTGATGGCTTTGTATATTTACCGTTATTTGCATCCTCCTCAGAAAGGAACAGGAAAATAACCTGACTGTTTGTATTGTGACTGTCGACTCTGTCCGCAGGGCCTCCAAGTATATTTGAAGGATACTTCTCAATAGCAACATTCCAAGGAAGTGGTGCAACTACTATCTCATTTCCGTCTATGAACTCACCCAGGAAAATGTAATCTTCTATAGCCTCATTTTGATACAGTACTCTACAAGCCACTGTATTTAATAAGTAATAAATATCATTTGCATTGTCCTGACTTACATCTAAAAGTTCAAACTCCGAAAAGCCTGTTCTGCACATACCATGTGTATGAAGCCAAACTTTCTTTGTTTCATCATCAAATACCGCCTGTACGGTAAATAAACTTTCGGCATTAGGTGTAACACTTGACTCTGCCGCAAGTTTTACCCATCTTCCGCTTAAAAGTCTCTCTGCACTTTCATCCACTACAGCAAGTGTATCAGGGAAAAAAATGCCATTATAAGCTTTTAGCTGTAAATGATATGAATCAAAAATAATTCTTATTAAAGTTCATATGAATAACAAATGAAGTATCCTTTTCCTGTATCTCTAAAAAGTCCTCATCATGAATCTTTTGGTTCTGCAAAGAATACAAACTTTCCAAAACAAAGTCCTCAAAATAGAATCCTACACCATACTCTTCACCCTTATATTCCAATGTAAGATTTCCTGATCCGTCATCTTTTTCATTAAACTCTATAAGTTTTACACCTTCAATTGCTTCTATTCTTTCCCTTGCACCTTCAATATCTTCATCATCTACAAGATTTGAAAGTACATGCATATAGGAGTTTTTCCTCCCATGCGACCATAGGTTGTACCTGTGGTATCTCTACCTCATTCTGCTTTTTCTTAAAAAATTAAACATTAGTCCTCCACAAAAAGTTATTATTTTTTTGATATTTTTTTCTAAAAGTTTTATAGCCTGCAAAAGGTATTTTATTCTTTTCAAAAAAATCACATGCAGTATTCATTATAAGCATAAAACTTCCAAATATTAAAAAATCAAGATATCCGTATTTTTTACCGGTTGCACCCTCAAGGAATGCTATATCATGTTCTCTGTTCTTTTCTTTCAGCTTTTTTTCATAATATAATCAATAAGCTGACTTCGTAAATTCATTATTTCAAACTCATATTCAAGCATATCATCGGAATGTTTCTTCATGTCCAGGCTGAAAACAGAAAAAAATCCGCTGCAACTCCGTTTCTGTATAACTCATCCATTATCGGCATTTTATCAAACAGATTTTGAGGACATATACTCACTTACAAGAGAAGGTAAACAGGTGGTTCCTGTATATATATCCTCTCTTATCTCATCCTCCGTTATAGAAGGCAACTGATAGCCTGAATACATTTTAAGATAGTCTTTTGCATTTATTCCAAGCCTTGCGCCCTTACCCTCGGCACATGCTCTAAGTCCTCTGTAGTCAACACATTCCTTTAAAAAATCTTCTCTGCTCTTAAACTTAAGTACTATTTCGCATGTCTCATCATTCGGAGAATCAAAGTCCTCTATATCTGCAAAGTCAAATTCAAAGTCATTTGCCATCAAATCTATTTCACCGAATATATCAATAAAGAGCTTTTCAAAAACCTCCAGAGGCATATCAAATTGATCCGCATAGATAACTATCTGCCTGTCATCACTGACAAAAAAATCTAAGTCCTGTTATATCATACTCTCTGTCATTAAAAAAAGATGTATCGGGAATATCCGATTTCGGTGATATACCTATTCTTATATCAAAAAGCTCTCTTAAATCCCCGGGCATTACATCAAGTACATATTGAAGCATGAAAATATAGGATTTATCATCACCTGCCTCAAGTTCCATTGCTCTATCACCTGTTATATGAGCATCGGTTCTTTTTAGATATTTCCTTTAATACCTTTTTGCTATGACGGCCAAAAGCATTTTGAATAAAAAGTCTTTATCAAGTTTATTGTACTTATTTATATCTTTTCTTACATCTTTCCCACATCGTGCTTACTCTTTCAGACATTTTTATTCTTAAGTCCGATTCTGAAAGCATATCGGCACAGGAAGTCATCATTTCTATAGTATCACTGTCTCCCGGGCTTTGAATCCAAAGCTTTTTTTGAAAGTAGTGCAGGGCAAGTCCGTCTTCATCCAAATAATAGTATGAATATGCCAACCTGAAATAATACTTATGATTTCCTCTAAAATATTCTTCATGAGGCTTTAACAGTTCAAGCGCCTGTGCAAACAACTTTATATTCCCCGGTTCTCCAAGGTTATTATAGGCTCTTGCAAGTTCCGAATCCATCTCAGGTGTTCTGGCATTCTCCGGCAATATCTCAAGCGCATCAACTACGCTCTCATAATCACCGTCATCATTCCAGGTTTTTACATTGTTCAAGTAATTCCATGTTATTTTCCTATAAAAATTTATATTATTTTTTTCTGATTAGATAAAATCAGTCCAGGAATCCATCCTTAAAAACGCCTTTAAGCGCAATCAATATAAATATACCATATAAAAAAATTACTGTCAGCAGATTTCATAATATAATATTTTTTTCAATAAAAAAATAAGGCACAAATCTTACAGAAAATAAAAATTTGTGCCTCTTTATAAAAAGTCTATTTAATTAGTGTAAAAAAATAAGCTGAGAAGCATTATTTCAACAATACCTGCAATACCTAAGAGCAATGTACATACAGTCTGTGTCTTATATCCCTTTTCAGGTGACATCGCACCGAAGTTTGTAACAACCCAGAAATATGAGTCATTGGCATGTGAAACAGTCATTGCACCTGCACCGATTGCCATAGTTACAAATGTAGCACTCATAGGACTTGCAAATCCAAGTGCCGGCAACAGCGGGGCCACAATACCTGCAGTAGTTGTAAGAGCTACTGTAGATGAACCCTGTGCACTCTTTAAAATAGCGGACAATAAGAACGGGAAAAGCATACCCATTGTGCTGAGAACCGCTGCATGATCCTTTATAAAGTTAACCATATCCGAAGATGCTATAACCTTGCCAAGTACACCACCTGCCGCAGTCACGAACAATATAGGTCCTACAGTCTTTAATGTCTCATTTGTAATACTGTAGAACTCCTTCATCTTGCCTGTACCTTGTAGCTGTAATACACCGAAAACCGTACCGACTGCAAGAGCTATAATAGGTGTTCCGAGGAATTTTAAAACGTCCGCAAATACTCCGTCCATCTTCATCATCGCAACTATTGATGCAATAGCCATAAGTAAAACAGGAACTAAAATAGGTGCTAAAGACATCGGTCCGCTTGGAAGCTTGCCGTACTCGGCTACAAGCTCTTCATATGTCTTTGTAACTTCACCTGAATCAGCCTCATCATCAGCCTTTACACTCTTGCCGATAAATTTAGCATAGAATAAACCTGCTATAAGAGGGAATATGGAACATACAGCACCCATACCCATTACAAGTAAGAGGTTATCACCTATACCAAGTGTAGAAGCTGCAGCTATAGGTCCCGGTGTAGGTGGTATAAATACATGTGATATGTATAGACCTGCTGAAAGACCAACTGTCATAGCTACAGATGACTGGGCCGTTCTCTTTACCAAAGCTTTTCTGATAGGGTTTAAGATAACAAATCCCGAATCACAGAATACAGGAATTGAAACTACCCAACCCATAAGCTCTACCGCCAAAACAGGATTGTTTCTTCCAACCAGCTTAATAACCATATCTGCCAGTTTAAAAGCTGCACCTGTTTTCTCCAAAATAGTTCCGATCAGAGCACCAAGTATGATAACAATACCTATACTTGAAAAAGTACCTGAAAACCCTGCTCCGATAACACTTGCAAGACCTTGTATCTTTGTTCCGTCTTCCAATGTCTTATCTACAAGCGGTATTCCTGCTACAAGTCCCAAAATAAGTGATATACACATAATAGATATAAACGGATGTACACCAAACTTTTGAGATGGCAACTATCATAACGATAACCGCCAAAAATAAACACGAATATAAGTGGTAAACCTGTCATATAAATCCTCCTTGTCTAGACATATGGGTATAAAAATCACTTAATAATTGTTAATATTTATACCCTACTCCACTTAATAATATTGTAAAGCTTATTATATCATAATATCTAATAAATGCAATTATAATAATAAATTTTATATAAAGAATAATTTTTTTAACAACTGTTTTCTAACAAAAACGCCAAGTCACAAGACTTGACGTTTTTATTATTTAGTATTAGTATTTTATTTTCACATTACACCCTTTTGGAGTATTATACAGCCGTATGGCTGTCTTTCACTTGTACATACGGTAACAAATGCCCTTCCGGCTTTTTCATAAAACTTTGTTCTCTCAATAGTTCCTACAGCATCTTCAAACCCATATCTTTTTGCCACAGCTTTTATATCTTCCCATACTTTATTATTGTCAATAACAACACCGGAATCAGCATCCGGAACCATATATTCAATAGGATGAACTGCATAGTCTGTATCTATAGGCAATAACTGTAGTATAGCCTCCAACATTTCAGCTGCACTGTTTCCTTTTGCCTGTATGCTTATTGCATTTGGACTTTTACTGTAAGGAGGGTAAAAATCATCTGCAATTACCAACAAATCTCCATGCCCCATATCTGCCATTGCTTTCAACAAATCAGATCCTATTCTTTCAGGAATACCCTTTAACATAAATACGCTCCTTTTTATTTTTTTATAAATACGATTCTATCGTTATTAATATGATAATATCATTTAATGTTCTTTTGTATATTGGCATCTTTACCATTCTTTAACGAAATAATTAGGCATAATGCATATCGGCTTTTATATGACTATATCCTATCATCTATATATTTTTACTCCCAAAAAAATATTTAAGAGTTAACCCTTGTATTTCTTATGTTTTTTTCAAATAAAAAAACATATATAAAATTGACCTTGCAGGCTTTTTTTGTATAATATATATAATTTAATCTTTTTGGAATTTGTACTGTGGAGGGAATAAATGTATGAATTATTTAGAACTTATTGAAAAGAGAAATTCTATAAGAGATTTTCTCAAAAAGCCTGTTGAGCAAGCTAAATTAGATGAGATAACAGGATTTTTTAATTCAGCTCAAAATCTTTTTGACGTGAATACTCAATTACTTATATTTTCAAATGAAGATACTGCTCAAAGACTTTACAGGCGTGGTCGGATATCGTGGAAATGCCTTTAATGCTCCTTCCTATCTTGTTATGTTATCTGAAGAAAAGGATAATTACCTTATAAATGCAGGATTTGTGTCTGAGCATATTTTATTAAAAGCTTGAAGAAATGGGATTGTCCTCATGCTACCTCACATGCGATGATGACGATATAGTAAAGAAGGCTTTACTTATTGATTCAGACCTTGCTGTAGCAACTGTGATTGCATTTGGGTATGGCAAAAAAGAAAAGGATACTACAAAGATAGATATACACTCACCTTCAAATGTAAGTATCAGCAGTAAATCCGGACATATCGCTCCAAAAGATTGCTGTTACTACATCTGGCATTTGATAGTGACTTCAATACTCCCATATAATTTTGATGATGAATATGCGGATCCTGTCATTGCCGATGCCCTTTATGCAGCCAGCCTTTCACCAAGCTTTTTGAATCATCAAAATTATCGCTTCGTTATAAACGGAACTCATATCTATCTGTTTAACCAGCTTGACGAGATGGTTACAGATGATGATAATTTCCTTGGTCTCGGTGCTGCAATGCTCAACTTCCATATGATATTGTCATCAAAGTATTCGGGAATCGGAAACTGGAGCCTTGATGTTTCAAATATCAAATATGATTTTAAAAATCCGAGTGATTATACTTTAGTAGCTGTTTTGGATATTTAAATTTTTTTAAAAAGGCACAGCCATTTTTCGACTGTGCCTTGAGCTTTTTAGTGTTTAGTTTTGTGCAAATGCTTTAAGCATCCACAATGTCTTTTCATATTCTTTTACATAGCCTGTAAAGATATCTGCGGTAACCACATCACCTTCCTTATCAGCCAATTCCACAATTTCCTTTGAATCGTTTACCCAGTACTCAACATCAATAGTAAGTATACGAATAGCCTCGTCAATGTTGATGGCTTTGTCCGGAAGTTCCTTTACCTTGCTAATTTCCAACGCTTCTTTTAAGTTAGCTATCGGTAGAGCATCCTTAGCAAGTATTCTCTCAGCTACCTCATCGATAATCTCGGCTGTCTGATCGTAATATTCCTCCAATTTGGAATGAAGAGTGAAAAATCCATGCCCCTTCAGATTCCAGTGCATATTATGTAGTTTGATGTACATAATCTCCTGATTTGCTAAATAAGCATTCATTTTTGCAAGTAATTCCTGTTTCATAAAATATTCCTTTCTGCAAAACAATACCATTTATGCAATCCGTTTCTATCACCTCCAACTTTTCAAAAATTAATATTCAGCTTGAAATTTTTCAGCTGATATAAAACTTTTGAAATGATAGTCTCTATCAAGAGGCAATTATATTTTATCATTTTTTATTGCTAAATCAACTCTTATTGCACATGTATACAGTATACTTATATTTAACCCTGCTACAAATATCTCTTCACATACTTTCCGGTATATGATTTCTCTATTTTAGCTATCTCCTCAGGGGTACCGGTAGCAACCACTTCGCCGCCTCCTGCACCGCCTTCCGGACCTATATCTATTATATAATCGGCACATTTTATAACATCCAAATTATGCTCTATAACAAGTACCGTATTCCCACTGTCCGAGAGTCTTCTAAGTATCTCAACCAGTTTATGTACATCTGCAAAATGAAGACCTGTAGTAGGCTCATCTAAGATATAAATAGTCTTTCCTGTAGCCCTCTTTGAAAGCTCGGTTGCAAGCTTTATTCTCTGAGCCTCTCCACCACTTAGCTCTGTAGACGGTTGACCAAGTTTGATATAAGAAAGCCCTACATCATACAATGTCTGTATTTTCCTTGCTATAGTAGGCACATTCTCAAAGAATGTTAAAGCCTCCTCCACAGTCATATCCAGTACATCATATATGGATTTACCCTTATACTTTACTTCCAAAGTTTCTCTATTGTATCTCTTTCCTCCACAGACTTCACATGGTACATACACATCAGGCAGGAAATGCATCTCTATCTTTATGATACCGTCACCTGAACAGCTCTCACATCTTCCACCCTTTACATTGAAACTAAATCTTCCCTTCTTATAGCCTCTCATCTTGGCATCCTGAGTTGCCGCAAACAAGTCTCTAATCATATCAAATACACCTGTATACGTGGCAGGATTTGATCTTGGAGTTCTTCCTATCGGTGACTGGTCTATTGCAATTACCTTATCAAGCTGCTCTGTACCTTCTATTGACTTATACTTACCCGGAATAGTATGAGCACGGTTTAGCTTCTTAGCCAATGCCTTATATACTATTTCATTTACCAAAGATGACTTACCGGAGCCTGAAACACCTGTAATACAGGTCATCACTCCTGTAGGTATATCTACATTTATATTCTTTAGATTATTTTGAGCCGCACCCTTGACTTTAAGCCAACCTGTAGGTGTTCTTCTGCTCTCCGGTACAGGTATCTTTATCTCACCTGAAAGATATTTGCCGGTGATTGAATCCGGATTTGCCATTATTTCCTTAGCAGTTCCTGTAGCTACCACCTCACCGCCATGGCTTCCGGCTCCCGGACCTATATCCACTATATAGTCCGCTTCCATCATAGTGTCTTCATCATGCTCCACCACCAAAACTGAATTTCCTATATCTCTTAGATGTTTCAATGTCGCAAGCAGCTTATCATTATCTCTTTGATGGAGTCCGATACTTGGCTCATCCAATATATAAGCCACACCTACAAGACCAGAACCTATCTGAGTTGCCAGTCTTATTCTTTGCGCTTCACCGCCGCTAAGTGTACCTGTCGCTCTTGTAAGGCTTAGATAGTCAAGGCCTACATCTATGAGGAAGGTAACTCTTGCTCTGATCTCCTTTAAAATTAATGCTCCTATAGCTTCCTGCATCTTTGTAAGCTCCAAAGAATCTATAAAGTTTCTAAAATCGGTAATAGATGCATCTGTAGCATCATAGATATTCTTTCCGCCAAGAGTTACAGCCAGAGCCTCTTTTTTAAGTCTCCTTCCGCCACAGGACTTGCATGGAGCTATTCTCATATACTGCTCATATTCTTCCTTGGCAGACTGTGAAAATGTCTCTCTATAACGCTTTTCCATATTTTTTATAAGACCTTCAAATATAACAGGATATACTCCGCTACCTCTCTGGCCTGTATAGGCTACATCCACCTGCTCTGTGGTACCGTAAATCAATATATCATGTATTTCCTTCGGATAGTCCTCAAAAGGTGTATCCAGACTGAAGTTAAACTTTTCTGCAAGTGCTCTCAGCATAGCATTGCTGAAGCTTTTTTTATCATTGCTGCTCTGCCATCCAAGTACTATTATAGCTCCCTGATTTATAGAAAGTGATTTATCGGGAATCATCAGATCTTCATCAAATTCCATGGTGTATCCAAGTCCTGCACAGTCCGGACAGGCTCCGAAAGGATTGTTAAATGAAAAGGTTCTTGGCTCCACCTCATCAATTGAAATACCGCAATCAGGACAGGCAAAGTTTTGTGAAAACTTCATAGGCTCACCGTCTATCACATCAATGGTTGCATAGCCGCCACCAAGATTTAGGGCGGCTTCCAATGAATCTGTAAGTCTTTTTCTATATTTTCCTTTACTGAAAGTCTGTCTATTACAATATCAATGCTGTGCTTAATGTTCTTTTCAAGTACTATCTCCTCGCTGAGTTCATACATATTTCCATCTATCATAGCACGTACATAGCCTGATTTTTTTGCACTTTCAAGTACCTTCTCATGTCTTCCTTTTTTACCCTTTACCACAGGTGCAAGTATCATAAACTTGGTCTTTTCAGGAAGTGTAAGCACTCTATCTACCATCTGATCAATACTCTGTCTATGTATCTCCTTACCGCAACAAGGGCAATGCGGAATGCCTATTCTTGCATACAAAAGTCTGAGGTAATCATAAATCTCCGTAACGGTACCCACTGTAGACCTCGGGTTTCTGTTTGTAGATTTTTGGTCTATTGAAATCGCAGGGGACAGCCCCTCTATACTTTCCACATCGGGCTTTTCCATCTGTCCCAGAAACATTCTGGCATATGAAGACATTGACTCCATATATCTTCTTTGTCCCTCAGCATATATGGTATCGAACGCCAAAGAGGACTTTCCTGAACCGGAAAGCCCTGTTAAAACAACCAATTCTCCTCTTGGTATGTCCACTGATATATTTTTTTAAATTGTGCTCATTGGCACCTCTTATTTTTTTATACTTTTGTATCCATTATTATCTCCATTACACATGTTCGAAGCAGTTCGAACATACTTTCGTAACAGTATATAATTTATTTTAATTTACGTCAATAATGGATATTATCTTTTTTTACACAATCTTCTATACTGCCGTTATTCTCCACGGTATGAGTCTGCATACTTTTTGATATTTTGAAAATTCTCATATCATACATCTGCTTAAGTTCTTCCTTTGACTTATCTCTTGCAAGAGGTCTGTTTCGTATCTGACAGCAGATCTTCATATATCCTGTCAAAATCCCTTACAAGACATATGATAGTTCCTCCCTTTTTCAAAAACCTCACCGTTTCTGTCAAAGGTAAGCATTCCTCCGCCTGTGGAAATAACTCCGGACGTCATTTTTGGAAACCTTTTATAGCTATATCATGCTCCAAATCTCTAAAAATGAGTCTTCACCATGTTTTGTCAAATATAGTAGGTATATCCATTTCCATAGGTCTCTATCAAAGAGCTCATCGGTATCTATATAATTGGTAGAAATCTCCTTTGCCAATGCTCTTCCTACAGTTGTCTTTCCGCTCGCCATAAAACCGCAAAAGTATAATTTTTTTTATTTAACATGTATCAGTATCCGTTTCTATAAACAGCCACAAATATCTTTCAACATTTGTGGCTTCCAACTCATAAACTAAATATACTTTTCTACAATCTTTTTCATCTCTTCAATATGTTCTTCCATATCTGAAATAAGCTTTATTTGAGTTCTTGCACGGTCAAGATTATGATTTTCTCTTGCTATCTTAAAATACTTATCACCTGCAATATAATCTCCCAAAAATCTTATACCGCATTCATAGGTCATTACTATAGCTCCCATATGCAAAAAGTTCAATTTCTCTTTTATTTAAACTCTTACCGCAAGCTTCCAAAAAAATCCCCTTGTAAAAGCTTCAAACAGTTCAATATCAAAACCTACCTTTGACAGATCCGGCTCATCCTCAAGTCCTTTATTTGCACCGAAACGAATGGAGTCACCAAAGTCAAAAGCTGCAACACCCGGCATTATAGTGTCAAGGTCTATTACACATAAAGCCTTCTTTGTATCTTTATCAAATAAAATATTGTTAAGCTTGGTATCATTATGTGTAACCTTCAACGAGATCTCATTATTTGCAAGTGCTCTGTTAAAGATATGGGTATATTCTTCCCTGTTTAAGAAAAAGTCCATCTCCTCTTTGACATCCTTTACTCTGCCCAAAGGATCTTCATTTATTTGTGCTTTAAATGTAGCAAATCTGTCCTCAGTATTGTGGAAGTTTTTGATAACTTCGCTAAGTTTATTCACCGGAAAGTCTGCCAAAAGATTTTGAAAATTTCCGAAAGCGAAGCCTGATTCATAAAACTCTTTAGCATTTGTAACCTGTTCATAGCATATAGTATCCGATATAAAATTATAAGCTCGCCAAATATCTCCTTTACTGTCTTCATAAAAGCTTTGTCCGTCTTTGGTCTTTATAAGATTTAGAGTCTCACGGTCCGGATCTCCGCCGTTTTTTTCAATCTTATCTCTTAAAAAAATGATGTTACCAGGGCAATATTTTTCCATGAGCTTCTTCGGCTCTTTAAATATTGATTTATTTATCTTTTGTAAAATAATCTTACCGATACCCTCATAATCCAGAAGATAGGTATCATTTATATGACCGTTACCATACTCCGAAAACTCTTTTAAGTTCGGCAAAATTATCATATTGCTGCAATACTTCTATTATACTTGATTTCATACTTTCCCCTCTATTTCAAACCATTTTATTTCATTTGGCTCAAGTTTAAGTTCAAATGAACTTCCATCCCCTTATATATATTTGTAACCTGAGATTCATAGGTATTGTTTACTACACAGAATTTATTATTTTCCACATAAGCATTTACCTCTACATTCAAGTTGGTGCTGAACCATCTGTGGATACCCTCTTCATCATGTGAAGCCCAAAGTATTGCTCTATAAAGCAATCTGTTATTTTCAAGACTATAAGGTAAACCGCTGATATAAACAGTTCTGCCCTTACCGTTCTCCTTACATGCAAGCTGTACGGAGTCTCCCTCTAAAGCAAGAATTTCTGTACCATCAAGTGCATAAATGGAGTCCTTACCTTCGCCAAAGTATATTTCATCACGGGATTCCGCTGTAATAAAATGTGATTTTACTTCTTTATAATACTTTCCTCTTGCCAAAGTAAATCCGTTTTCAAGTTCTACTCCAAGCTGAGTTGCAAGCTGCAGTGTTCTTCCCTGATAAGCATATCCGCTTGGTTCACCTACACCTATAAAGCCTCCGCCATTATATATGAAGTCCCTTACAGCTGTAAGTATTCTCTCATCACTCCAATACTGTCCACCGGTTTGTCCTGTGTTGGCATCACCGATATTCATCACTATATCAAATCTGTTTAAAATATCCTTATCCTTTAAAATTTCTTCAAAGCTGATAAAGTCAATATCGAATGGAGCACCGCTAAGCGCCTCTATTACTCCTGCATATGAATAATTCTTCTTGTAGTATATAGCATGGTGTACCATATGATTCCCCCATGCCTTATATCTTCCCCAAACGCTGAGCACAGCAATCTTCTTTATACAATGAGCCTTACAACCTTGAGCATTTGTATACAGTTCTCTAAACTCATCACATACCTGCTTTGTATAGTCAATAAACTCAGGGAAATCAAGTGTAAGCTTTAAATATCCGCCATAGCCTATTCTGTCTACAGGTTTTCTAAGTATTGCTCTTCTGGCTGTGATCCAATTTCTCTTTGCCTCTCCCAGCGGATCACCACCCTTATAGAAAGTATCCGGGAAGAAATAAGGCAAGAGTCTGCCCTCTGTATATTTTACCCCTTCTATATCACTGATAAGTCTAAGTGTCTGTCCGTTTCCGACACTTCCAACCACTGCATCCAAACCTATATTTTTGAACTCTTCCATATACGGCTCCATGCCGATCCAGTGATCACCCAAAAACATCATAGCTTCCTTACCGTACTCGTGAACTATATCGACCATCTCTTTGGCAAGTTTTGCAACTTCTCTTCTTTGGAAATCCATAAAGGCAAAATATTCCTTTACATGGAACTCTGTAAGTATTGTTCATATAACCCTGATCTATAATATATTCAGGTCTGAACTTAATACCGGTTTCCTTTTCAAATTGGTCTAAAATATATGGACTTACAGAGGCTGTATATCCATACCAATCCACATACTTTTGCCTTGCAAGTTCATCAAATATCAATGTAAACTGATGAAAGAATGTGGTAAATCTTATTACATCGACCTTAGGATGTTCCTCCAAAAACTTTCTGAGTCTCTTCATAGAATAGACTTTTTGTCTTTTGGCTGACGTACATCAAAATGTTATCTGCTTTTCAAAATTTCGTCCAGCCGTTTGTCACTGCATTGTACATATGTACAGGATCCCAAATGATATAAGCCAAGAAACTTACTGTATATTCATGGTACTTCTTTGCATTTATAATTACTTCACCGTCTTCATAACTCCAGTCACTCACAGGCTCTCCGATTGTCCTGTCCATGACTTCCCACCATCTTTTTATATCATCATAATCATTAACCTTTAAAAGATCCGGATGTAAGCCTTCCATCAATCTGATTCTAAGAACATCCTCTGTTGCCATATGGAAGTCAGTCATTATATACATCTGCTGCACTTCATCAGGATTAGCCTTTGCCCACTCATTATCCTTTCTGGTGGTATAATAAGTGGCATAGATCTTCGCATCCAGTTCCTCTATTTCCTTCGGCATATCTGTTCCGTCACAATCTCTGATAGCGTCAGCACCCCAAAGCTCCATTATTTCCTTTGTCTCTTCAATGATATCAACATCTGTAGGTATTGTTACCCTTCCTTTTTAACATTTGACCCCCTAGGTATCTATATTTATAATTTTTTTAAGTCAAAAAGTCTTGTACTCTCCAACATTTTCCTCTTCTACTTCACATAAGACTTTTTACAAAAAGCTATACTATAAAAATATAATATTTTATTACAAAAACTTCAACTAAAATCTTAATCAAAAATATACTATTCCAATAAAAAAACTCACCTCTTATAAGGTGAGCTTTTTAAAACTCAAGTTAAATTATTTTATATTTTTTAACCTAAGAAGTTTATAAAAGAAATGTTATTGTCAAACTGTTTAAGAAATCCACAAACATACTGCCGACTATCGGAACAAGTAAGAATGCCTTTAACTGACGGGAGATATTTCTCTGTAACAGCCTGCATATTTGCCATGGCATTTGGTGTTGCACCCATACCGAAACCACATGTACCTGCTGCCAAAACAGCCGCATCATAATCACTTCCCATACATTTGAATACAATAAATCTTGCAAAGATAAATATAAGAACTACTTGACCTGCCAATAGTATAAACAGAGGAAGGGCAAGTGCGACCAACTGCCAAAGTTTTAGTGTAATCATAGCTACACCAAGGAAAAGAGAAAGGCAAATACTTCCAAGATCGTTTATTTCACCCATATGTATTCTGAAGCTGTCCGTATATTCACTGATATTTCTCATTACAGCCGCAACTATCATAGAGCCTATGTAAATAGGGAAGGTCATTCCGGTCTTTGAAAGTACAAAAGATATAATAGTTCCAATACCCATTGCCAAAGTCAGCTGATACACTGCAGGTGCATACATTGAAACCTCTCTTCTGTGCTTTATCTCCTCCTCAACAAGCATACTGTCATCTCCATATACTGCAGTATCCATAAGGCTCTTCTTTTTTATAAGACTGTTTGCCAATGGTCCGCCCATCAGTGAACCTGCCACAAGTCCGAAAGTAGCCGCCGCTGTAGCCAAAGTGGTTGCACCGTCAACATTCATATCCTCAAGCAAAGGACCGAAGGCTCCGGCAGTACCATGCCCTCCAATCATCGATATTGAACCTGTACACATACCTATAAACGGATTTATACCAAGAAGTTTTGAAAGTCCCACTGCTACAAAGTTTTGGGATATTATAAGTAACAATACCAATATAAGGAAGATAAATGTACCCTTACCGCCACTCTTTAACACCTTCATATTTGCCTGGAATCCTACTGAAGTAAAGAACATAACCATGCATACATTTCTAAGAGTTTCATCAAAATTTATCTCAAGAATGCCAAGCGCATACAATGCACAGAATATTATAGCAAAGATCATTCCTCCTACCACAGGAGCCGGAATACAAAATGTTGTTAAAAATTTTTATTCTTTCCTTTAAAAGTACTCCTATAAAAAGTGCAAGTACCGCAACTGCAACCGTCTGATACATATCCAGATTTAAAGTTTTTTTCTTGAAACGGTATCCGCCTTAACTTCGGCCTTTAATCCGGTTATTCCATTGTCACTGTACCAAGTACTTGCAGCCTTATGTAGTGGTACATCAATGCTGTTTAGTGTTGATTCATCAAAAAAATATTTAAAGCATTACCCTGATATCTTATTAAAGCTGTCCTGATGGCTTTTTATCAGATTTAATACAGTTTCAATATTTGCTTGAACTCATATTGTTGTTTGCCACAAGTACAGCCATTACTCCCTACTGTGGTAATATCCTTGTTTACACCCTTATATGTACCTTTTTTATTGTAGTAACACTATATCCACTATAACTGTTTTGAAGAAATCTTATAGCCCTTTCATCCAATGAAAGAATATCAATAGCTACATTGAATCTGCCAAATCCGAAATTGCCTTTGTAGGTGCCGACGCCGTTACAAAGAAATGCATCTATCTCCCCGTTTTTTTAAGGCATTTGCTGCATCTTCAAATGATAGATATCTCACATCAATATCATCTACAGTCATACCATAGGCTCTCAGGATATTCTTTGCATTTTTCAAAACACCTGAGCCCTCTTCACCTACTGAAACTCTAAGTCCTGTCAAATCCTCCACAGAGTTCAGCTTTAATTTCTTATTTACGACTATTTGATAGCTCTCCGTATAAAGGCCTGCAACAGCCTTGGTTGTTTTTAAAGGATTACCTTCAAACTCGCCTTTTCCTTTGTAAGCATCTGTAAGAGTATCATTTTGCACTATTGCCATACCAACGATATTGTTTTCAAGCAATCTTATATTTGCTGCAGATCCGGCGCTCATTTGTATGCTTACATCAATATCACTTTCCTGCTCGGCAATAGCCTTTAAGGCATTTCCATAGGCAAAGTATGTACCGCCTGTCCCACCTGTTCCGATATGAATATTATTGTTTTCACTTTGCTTTGCACAGCCTGAAACCAACAGTGCAAACATCAATATAATAAATACAAAACTTAAATTCTTTCTTATACCTTTAATATTATATCCCTCCTTCTCGAATCAGTACCACCGCTAAGCCGGTGGTTTGTTATTTCGCCCTATAAGGGCTCTTTACCTGCGCTAGAGTCTAAAAAGACTCATCGAAAGTTCGCCAACCGCACGTCATTTACTTACTTAGCCCCTTAGGCTTATTTTTCTTATTGTCTTTTATTACCGGCTCACCCGTAAACGGGTCTATATATTCTTTCATACTCATCTGATCATACACCATATCTTCATTTAACTGGTTCCTTATATACTCTTCTATCTTTTTGCATTTTTCCTACTGTATCTACGTAATATCCCCTACACCAAAAAAATGCCTATTTCCATACTTATATTTTTAAGTTTGCGTGTCTTTCAAATATCATTAATGTACTTTTCCCTTTTAAATACCCTACAAAATCTGACACACTCATTTTTAGGTGGAATTTCTACCAACATATGTATATGATCAGGACATACTTCTGCTTCTACTATATGTACTTCTTTTTCTTTTTGCATAGCATACTTAATATATTTGCTATGTCCTGTTTTTAATTCTCCATATATTATTTTTTTCTCCTATATTTTGGCGCAAATACTATATGATACTTACAATTCCATGATGTATGTGATAAACTACTATTATCCATTTGGATACCCCCTTTGATATATTTATTGGTTGGCGAACCTTTAATATTATATCAAATTTGGGGGTTTTTTACATAACGCTAAAAGTTATTTCAACCACCCGCATAGCAGGTGGTTTATTTGTTCTCTTGCGAGAACAGGGCCTTGCCCTAACAGGTATAGTAGTTGAAATAATAAAAATAAGGGGCTGTGAAATAAGTACCTAAAAGAAATAGGACCATTCGATCATGCGAAAGGTCCTATTTTTGTGGTAAAATTAACTTGCAATGAAAAATTTACACACTAATTATTGTAATTCAAAACAAGGATATTTTACCACTGTTTCTTTCAGATTGTTTGGATCTGCTGGATCCTGTTTTAACATTTGACAGATTGATGGGAGGAATCGATTTAAACAAGTATCTGACGGATATTTCGGAGTACACAACCGGACGACTCAGATATAATCCGGTCAACATGTTAAAAACAGTACTTTTCGGATTTATGACTAGCGGTTACTGCTCTCTGAGAGAACTGGAAGACAACTGCAAAGTTAATATCAGGTTCATGTATCTCATGGATCACCGGACTCCGTCATACAGAACCTTTTGGATATTTCATCAATGAAATACTTCAAGATAAGATTGAAAAACATTTTTAACGACATCAATCATGCTATCTTTAACGAGGAGCATGTGGATCTACAACATCTCTACATCGACGGCTCCAAGTTTGAAGCAAACGCAAACAAGTATACCTGGGTATGGAAGAAGGCTAGGAAAAGTTCCGTTACAAGCTTTTACGAAAAAATCACTGCAGAGATTGATGAAATTAATGCAGAAATCGCATGGAGTGGGGTGCAGATCACAACAAACACAGAGTATGTACCGGATTATCTGAATGAAATCATTGAGCAGCTATTACTTTTATGGGAACTGGATACAAGTGCATTTTGTTTACGGAAGCGGAAAGCGAAAATCCAAAGAACAGCGTCATTATGAACACTTGACTACTTTCTGTCAGAAGCTTCAAGAATACATACAAAAATTGAAATCTGTGGTCCTGACCGAAACAGTTACTCTAAAACAGATAACTCGGCTACTTTTTATGCGTATAAAAAAGGATTACATGGGCAATGATCAGCTTCTGCCGCATATAATGTACAGATTGGTGTAGCAGATGAATATATTGCAGTTGTTGACGTGAACCATTATCGTTCCGGATATGGATTGTTTCGTTCCTTTGATGGAGCACTTCAAACAAACTTATGGATTCTATCCCAAATATCCTGTGGCAGATGCCGGATATGGCTCATACAACAATTATATTTTCTGTGAGCAGAACGGAATTGAAAAGTATATGAAATTTCCAATGTTTAAAAAGGAAACTAAGGATCGTAAATATCATGAAGATCCATTTCGTGCAGTTAACTTCAGAATTGATGAGCAAGGAGTCATGAGATGTCCTAACGATAAAGCATTCCATTTTTATGCAGAAAAAGATGTGAGGGGAAATCAGTACGGACGCAAGGAAGAACTGTATGAATGTGAAGACTGTAGCGGATGTCCATATGCAAAGAAATGTAAGAATACAGATAAGAATCGAACCGTTCGGATCAATCAGGAACTAACTTCCATGCACCAGGAAGTAATAGAAAACCTAGAAAGTATCCATGGTGCGTTATTACGAATGAACCGTTCGATACAAGCAGAAGGCACTTACGGAATTATGAAAAACGACCGTTGGTACAAGAGAATTGTCCGAAGAGGTATTCATTCAGTCAAACTGGAAGTTTTACTCGTGGCGATAGGACATAATTTATATAAATATCAGAGATGAAAACAGAACTGCCGCATAGATTCAAAAAGAATTTCTATGGGGTAGGGGAAGTGCGCTTTTTTCACGTATGATTTCAGTAAACTATACACAATAAATGTAAAAAGGGAGATGCGAAAAAACTCAATCGAGTTTTTTCACATCCCCTTTAAGTCTACGTCACCTTTTGATGTGAAGTATTATACAGAAAATTAGGGCTGTACGTCAAACTTAATTTGTAATATAGGATTTACTAATGTGCAACTTGTAGTTCATGTTTACTACTTATTCAAAAATCTTACCGCCGACTTTCTCGCCTTTTCTATTTTCTCAGCATCCACATCTTCCACAGCCGATGAACTTATCCATTTCTTTCCAAATAGAATCTGTGCAGCTTCTATCATAATGCCACAGGCATGTAAATCGGTCTCTGCAGCAATCACAGATGCAAAAACATAACTTTGTTTTTCCTGCAACAATTCCTTATCAACTCCGTGAAAAGACATTTGCATAAGGCTTTGATGCTGACCATGCCCTGCAAAGACTGTCTTTATCTTCCGACATTTGCTTTGTCAAAAATATCAATCTCATTTGAAAGAGCCTATCCATCCAAGAGCTATAATAACTTTTTCTACGAAGTGAATTATCGGTTGTTTCTATAAGTGAGATCATAACCGAAATAAGCCTGTTGCAAAATTCTAAATAAAAATCTCTATATCTTAGTTTTTGAAAGCGTCTCAGCCATAAGGTATGCGAGTAAAATGCTTTTATGTTTTCATCATCTTCATTATCTAAAAACTGTAAATAAAAACTCCAATCCCTCTTTATCATGTTTATAAAAAACTGCCGGACAGATTTAAGTTCATACCTTCATCCCGGTCTGTGCAGATTAATTTATAATGATATTCTATCTCTTCGCTTGCTCCCAAATCCGCAATAAATTTTTATTCTTTCGCCGTCAGGGAAGTTTTGTTTTTAGTTCTTCATATCTTTTTGTAGGTCCATTATACGTACACTCACTTTTTGTTTTCTGTTTTATTTTCATCTTTAAAAAGCTGAAACGTGATATCCAAATCACCCAAAAATCAATATATTTAAAATGACGATTGGAATAGCGAGTATATATTTTATAACTTTTACCACTTTAGAGTCTCTTTTATATTTTGAGATTTTTAATACTAAAAGTACAATAGTTAAAAATATAAATATAAAAGTAAAATAGCATGTCAGCATTGTCACATATTATTTTCATATATACTCCTTTTCCGGTATTACCGCAGTATGTTAATTAAAAATATATTTACGATGACTTTTCATAGCCATTTTTGAAGTATTTGGCTATTAAAAATGACTATCGGATAGAATAATCTCGCCATTATTTGAATTTTGGCATAGAAAAATGTAATTGGCGAGATTATCACTTTTCCCTGTTCTATCATCTTATCCTTAATCATCTGAATCTCACCTGCAGATTGAGTTTCATAAAATCTTCTCCATTTTCACTGTACACTTCCCCTGAAATCATGCCTTGATGTGGATACTGTTTCATACTTTTGTATTACTTAACAAATATTCCTCAAAAGTAATTTCTGTTGTATATATGATATGCAAGAACATTACCTTCCTTTGTAACTACAATATATCCACCTGTGGCCTCATCCAAACCGTCCCACACTGTAGCAGGTTTCATCCTCAATGCCACAGCTGTCAGAAAAACTTTTTAAACTTATATTTATAGGCATTTACATTACCGTAATTCATAGGATTTTCCTGTTCAAGTTTTTCAACCATCTCATTGCAGTTGCTGATTCCGTCTTTATAAAAAAATATAAAAAGTGTCTCAGCAATAATTTTATCCATATTACTGTCGATAAGTACCAGATTATCTTTCAAAAATCTGATTATTCATCTTACGGTATTCAAGAGTTCCGTTTTTCTTCAATTATCTTTATTTATACGCCCTCTGACATCTATATAATTCTTACCGCCTGATACGTTGTATATTTCATTTGTTTCTATCATCAAATCAAGATAATTATGTACTATCTTATATATAAAGTTTGTAGTTTTTCCTGCATTCAACAAGGTTGGAGCTGAACCCAATTCGGATTTTATCGTGGAACCTATAGTCTTACTGTACACTGTATCTGCATCAATTATTTTTTTACCATGATATCACTTTTATCCGTTGGAGCGCAAAAATCTTATAACATAAAAATTCTATCCACTGAAATTCTGAGTACTTTCTACAGAAAATGTACACTTTGAATCTTTTGTTGTTAATCTCTTTCAACAGCTTTCCGTACTCCGATTCAAACTCTGTCACAGGCAATTCCTTCACTTTTTCTCCATTAATATAAATCGATATCATTTCTCCGGCGGTATACTCTTTGATTTCACCCTTGTTTTCTTCTGCCAAAAGTCTTAAAAAGGACATATACTTCAGCCCATTCCCACTTATTTCCTATGAACATATTTACCTCCATGTAAAAGCCAATTGTTCAAATAACTCTTTGGTTAATGAAATAATCATGAGACTATGTATCTATAACATTATCTATTTAGCATCATGATATTTTTCTATGATATTTCAAGTATTCTCTGTTCCCATCTGTAAGCTTTATACTCATATCTTGTCTAAGATTTAAAAATACTCTATTTGTATCATCAAGCTCATCTGAAATTATAATTAAAACCATTATCATCAAAATGATATATAGCCTCTATCAAATGCCTTGTCATGGTTTGGACAAAGTAATAATCCATTATCAATATCCAAACGCTCATCTCATCTGCTATCCTTCCATGGTTTTGAAATATGACTTGCAATAAGAAAATCTTTCTGTGTTACATTACATAAACAACAATGACTGTACCTACACAATAACTGTTCCTTGAATACACCTTGATTAACACGTATTTTAATTACTGCTTTCTTTTATCCATCCCCTGTAAATTAAGTTTTTCAATCTTATTTTTCTACTTCCTTAGCATTCTTATAATATTCGTCTTCCAGTTTATAACCTTCGATCTTTTTATTATATTTCTTCAACCATTCTTAAAAAACTCATGAATACTTGTTACTCCATGAAGAAAAATTCCGGTACCGAATTCTTTCCAATCCTGTAACGTAATATTATTATAAATAACATCTTCTTAGTATCATAGGTTAATCCCAATATTTCAAAAATAGCTTTTTAAACTTGATTCTGTAAATCACCGGAATAATCATTCCCGGAAAAATATGTGATAATAAGTCTAGACTTAAACAGTTTTATGTAGTCTACTATTTACTATAGCAGTATAATCCCCTTTTTAGCATAATCCAGTAATTTGATTATATCTTTTTATGGCTAGAAAAGCTTCTTCAACATCATCACTGTAAATTTTTATATGTTTTTGACAGTGTTGCAGTAATCCCATTATTAAGATATATGCCAAATATACTTGGATATGTATTGCCCATAGAGGCCATATCTTTAAGCTCATACTTTATTCTCTGACAAAACTCACTTTGTTACCTATAGCATAATCAAATAATGACAACTCCTCTATCGATTCTATAGGATAATCCTCAACAAACTTTTCCTTAGCTTCTCTGCATTTTTTATGCCATTTTACTGCTTTGTCATACTCAAATTCTTTAAACAACTGGATTTCTTTTAATGCTCAAGATACATCCCTTTTCATTGCAATATAAAATATATATTTTAAATTAAACTCCTTATCGTTATATTCTAATCTTTCTGTGCAAGAATAGCATCATAAACTTTTTGGGCTTCAACTGAATATATTCTCCGTTTGTTATCAATCCACCTCCAAGTAAGTTGAATCAAGTCATTTGAAGTTTTTCATCTAAATACATTTCTGGATTTGAAAGAATTAAATCTAAATTATAGGCAAGTTTTTTACCAAAAATTTCTCAGAAGCATCAATTTAAGCCTTAAATCTTCCTACTTTCACTATGACGCTTAATGTGAGCATTACTCATAATTCTTATTTCATTTGCAATTTCCAGCATATGAAATATGATCTTTAATAGATGTTGCTTTGCTTCTGTTTCTGCCTCATATCTATATACATCTTCTCAAAGACCTCATCTATTTGGTTTGGAAACCTTTTTCCATTTCAGCAAGATTTTTATCTTTATTTCCGTATTTGCTCTCTGTACTGATTTATATTTTTCTCGCCTTTAAAAATGAAGTAACATAATCACTTCTTCGTTTTTACCCACGGTAATGCAGCGCTCTTCCACCACGGTACAATCTTTATTATTTATCACATAATATAATCCTGCTCCGGCCGCAGCAGCATATAATAGCAACTGCAAGTGCCTCACCCATCTCTTTGTAACTAACCGCATCTACTGCTTCCCATTCTACAATATCCGATTTTTATTTTCTTTATCACGAGCCTGTCCTAACACGATTCAATTTTCAGAAGAATCTACAAAGATACCCATCTTTCAATATTGGTTTATAAAAGCTTTCTTCCCATAATTTACAAATCCTCTTTATAATTATTATTTTCTCAAAATCTTTTTGTTTTCCACAATACATTTTTAATATATTCAAACACAATACTCGGCGATCTGATAAAGTCCGCCGTTGATTCTCTCCGTTTTTCCTTACCTGAACTCGTAAACACGTATATAAGAACCATCATTATAAACTGATATAGAATCATCAATCTTTACAAACAATTCCTTAGCATTATCTTGAACTTTAAATTATCTTGAATTCTGCGTAACTCATATACTAATCTGTAATCTGCCTCTGACCTGATATTAAATAGTTTCAAAAAGTTGATTTGCTGTTATGTAGTAGGAGATGAGTGCTATATCTTGGACGGTACACTCCAATCCCTCTCAAACCCAATCTTTGATGGCAGCTTCTTCCACTCTTTTTATTGTGAATCTGTAGCACTTTGCATTTGGATGTGCATGTCCTCCAAGATTGTTTATCTCTATCCTAGGTAAAACACTTACCTCTAAAACTTCTCCCATAATAAAAACTCCTGCATCTTCGCCAAAAGTTTCTTTGATTGATATATAGCAATATATTCAACCTGATGGTAGTTAGTATTTAAACTATCTGCAGGAACGTAGTAATACTTTTTATTAAAAGCACTCCACCCACTGCTCTCACTGAGCTTAATGGACCCTGACAAGTACATCTTTCTTACTCCAATCTGTTTTTCAGTCTATCCTCAATACCCTTAGGTAGAACCGCTCTCTCAAATGCACTGGAATCAGATTCACCAACAAGCCTTGTCAGTAGTTCTTCAGCTATTTTTGTTTTCCCGTAAAAAGGTACACCACCTATATTAACTGAGCCAATACTTTTATAAAATTGATGTGAACGGTATTCTTCCTCATTACCCGGATATGGAAAAAGAGAACGTATGCTCCAAACATCAGTGTCTCTGTAAAATCACCATTCTAGCTACTATAGCATCTCTATATCTGTGCATTGTATTAATATCTGCTACTTTAGGGGCCGGGTTTCTTTTCCTTATCCGGATAATACTCATCAGGATCTCATCTCAACCTTATATTTTGCATCAAACACATATTGAAATTTTGCTGTTTTTCCATTTATACCACTCTGTTTTGATAGTTTCAAAAACATTATCAGGAACCTGCTTAACCGTATCTGATGGATATTCTCCCGGATTATAAATAAGCTCAAATCTATCACCTGTGTTTTGGATCAAGAAAGCGTACCTCAGATTTTGAATTTTTGAAAGAGTAACAACCACTCCTTTTCTGTTAGCTTTTATTATATCATTGCAGCATCATCAAAGAATTGCATATCTTTTTCTTCATGATATTAACAAAGCTTTCTGATGAAACACCAATATTCATATAATACTGATGTCTCTTTAATAGAAAAACTGTATACTTCACCTGTAAAAGATATTCCTCTTTGTATTAATTGGAAGTATCTGTACAAATCTCTATATCCCGGTGCCATTTGAAACACTAAAGACATCGTATTAAGGCTCTTTAACTTGGACACTTCAGAAAAATATAGGATTATCCAGCTCTCCTATTAATCTTAGATACCATAGTATCAATATTTTTAATAACTTCTATATCAGCAGATTTTTCAGAATATTTAAAACTTGATACGTATATCAGTCTGAACTTCGACAAACGCTGAACTGTCGTTATAAGCATAAACTTTTACTAACCTGTTTTCAACTCGTATCATATGTTATTTTCTTCTGAACTCCAAGAGCGCTTTTTAACCAAGTTCTTTCCTTCAGAACGCTTTTATCCTATCAGGATGTTTTGATAGCTACAGTAAAGTCTTGTTATCTGTTCTTCTTAACTTATGGTTTTCAACTATTAGAATACTCTTTATTTAACTTATGATTTGGTTTTTCATTATCACTTTCACAGCTTTTTAAAAACTTATCAAATAGTTGGCTGATAAGTGTAAAAGAAATTGCAGGTACATCATTTCGTACAGAACTGATTGTGCACCAACGAATAGGTTGATTTGATAAAAATCTATAGCAGCCCTCAACCATCTCATTTATGTCATTTCATAGATCTGCATAGTCCTCTTTATATGATAGTTTAGATGGAAATACCTCTATTTCAATCAATAATTCTATTTCCTAAGTTATCATGAAAATAAGATTAGAATAGCCAACATTATTTCCGGAAATTTATAACACCACTCAGACAATTTGGCTCATAATCATCTACAGGGTTATAGCTTCTCTAATGCACTTATCTACATGCTCAAAAATGTACCGGCTCACCTTAAGAGAGAGTACTAATAATATAATCCTCCTGCTCAAAAATAGAGGCACTCGTTTCTTCCTGAGAATAATTTTTCATTTATGGAGTACATTCACAACCACAGAGAATTAATTTTTCTATATTCCAGATTTCCACTTTGACTTCTGCCTAAAAAGCATCAGAAAAAGAGAAGTTGTTTTTCTTCTCTTTATAGTAACTTTATATCTGATGCTGTCACTCAATTATTCGCTAGACCCAGAAAGAGGTAAAATCATCGTCTCTCATATCTCCTAAGCATCTTGCATATTTTTCTCTGAACTCTTTTGGATAATTTGCAATTTCTTATTATCTAAGTAACTTTTTCATTTTTAAGCCATCAGTTTGTCCGTTGTTATTAATGTAACTACCCTGCACATATTTTAAATAATTCACGTAAAATATTAGCAGTTGACTCTGCACTACCTTGAATACGAGGAAGTATCTTTTTGCATTATCTGATTATCAAAAGCTTCCTTCTCATCTAATAAGTCAAATTCGTCATTGTATAACATATAGAAAAATAATCTCATCTCTCATTCTATATCCAAATGCAGAATCCGACTTTTTCAATGCGCTGTTAATTTTAGATAATATCCTCATTGAATTTCTTAACAGCTTCCCATTTATCTATACAATCCGTTCTTAATTTAAGATAGTCAGAACGCAAAATTCATTTTTCACCTCTACAACTTCTGCTTCTGTTTGGCGAGATACTTTCCGGCAAGTTAAAATCAACATATGAAAAACTCTACTGTATTTGCTCTATCCAATACCTTCTTACTGAATGGAAATGTAGTTTCATCCATATTTACAGTTCCTATGATATATAAATTTTCTCGCTATCATTAAATTCGAATAAAGTTTTTTTCTGCATCCTCATCTCCTGAATAACAAATCTTAGGAACCAAATTGTCGGTTATGATTTCATCTTCAACCCAATCTCTTGTCTCCATAATGAAAGAAAAATCGCTGAAGTAGTACTCCACGTGCTAAATTCATTTCATCTAAACACTAATATATATGGTAATTTGTCTCGATCGTCTGCAGCTTTCTTTATAAACTCAACAATTGCTCCCGGAACAAATTTATCATCAAGATTCACATGTCCGAAAAGATCCATAGAATCTGACCAATCAGGTTTCACCGCAACCTGTTTATATCTTCCACTTCATATGCACCCTCATAGCTTCTGCAAAACAGTCGTATCAATCTAGTTTTTCCCGTACCACTCGTACCGCTAAAAGAACAAAATGGTTTTGATTTTAAGCTGAGGTAGAAATTTTTAAGTAATTTTTCACATATACAAATCCCCTTGAATTAATATATTCAAAGATTTTCTCAATTTTTGTTCTACTTGCAATTCCTCCCACCTTCTTGCACCTTTACATCACTTTTCCTCAGATTTCAAAAAGACTTTATCATAATATGCTTTATATGCTTCTATAAATTTATTTAAACTCGAATACAGTTTTTCATCTTCGCAATGAATTAAGGGTATATTTTATGTAGTAGATACAACCTGCGTCATAAGCCTTGAACCGCTACCAATAGGGTTGCTTTCTAGTCCGGGAAAAGAGCCTATCTCACTCCTATATTTTCCGCTTTGTTTTTAAGATTCTCAGCAGCCTTAATATTACTTTGCATTAGCAATTCCAGTAAAAGCGAGCTTCCCTGTACTATCCCTCCTTGTGCAATATCTGTTGCTCCTTGTTAAGCGTGAGAAATAATTCCTTAGTATCTTTGTTAAGTAAATATACAATATATACGCCTCTTTGAGCTGATGTAGTAATACGTTTATCAAATACTGTAACCACGGAACATCTGTCCATCTTCCTGCTCCAACACTACCCTTAACCTTATAAGTGTTCTCCGAAGTCGTACTCTGATTAGGGACGTAATATCCTGTCTAACTAATTTCCCAAAAGGTCGTTTTAAAGTCCTCATCTTTACGCGCAGCATTTAGCCTGATTCATATTCTCCAATAAACTTTTTCAAAAGTTTCTGCAAGTCATTGACATTTACATTTTCACCTCTTCAAATTATTATCCCTGCTCTACTATATTATCTACTCCAATCCTCAAGTTAACTTATCTAGCTTCTCTATCATATATTCTGCCATTTCTTTTATTACAGGGATTGAGACAGAATTTCCAAATTGCTTATACTTTTTGCCCATTGCACATTCCATCAGGAAATTCAAAGTGATCTTCTACCATCTGCATCCATAAATCCATATCCTATGAATCTTGTAATCTCCCCCACTCAGTCAGGTCATCACTCTAATACCTTGATCATTAATAGGTGTTCTTTTCCCTTTAATAACCATATTGTTATACCTAGAAACTGGTTGGTATACCAAATTTCTCTTTACCAGATCACCTGTTGCTAATATTGCATTTGCAAGTTTATATGTTCTGTTTGGATCATTTACTATGCAATATCCAAATCCATTTCCTCTAGCATTCTCTCTTTTATGGTTAATTAAAGTCTGTAAATAACCTGAAGCCACATAGTAATTAATAGAAACCAGAGGTTCTAAAAGTTCATTCACATCCTGATAAATCACATCTTTCGATCCTTTGGGCATCCCTTCACTTTCATCCAACAAGTTCAATGCATCACCATAAATATCCCTATTAAATGCCATAATATATGCTCTATGGACGGTTTTGAGGTAATCCAAAGTCAATAGTATTTCTTATAAATGAACTTCTTGTAAAATAGGATTTCCTTTTCATCAAAATCTGCACCTATAATCTTATATTTTTAGTTCATTTAATATTTTAAGAATTGAACAATAGTTTTTCCACCATCATGGACATCAAGTTTGTACATTTTCAAGAAAAACAGCTTTAGGTCTGCTTTCTCTCAATAATCTTCGCACTCCACATTTCCTTTTCCTCATCTTTCGAATCCCATTTGTAAACCTGCACTACTAAAAAGCCTGACACGGAAATCCTGCTAAAAGAATATCATAAGGATAATCTTTCAACTTTTCACGAAATCTCTTGCTCATTAGAGTTGTTTCTGATCTTCACCGAAAAAGATGCTCCTATGTTCTGGCCGCCTGTTCATCTATTTCTGCAGACAGAACATTCCTACATCTTCCGTTAGCTCAAACCCCGCCTTATGCCACCTATTCCGACACATAAATCTATAGTTCTGTACATAAAATGTGTTATTCTCCATCTGTTAATAAATTTTTCTCCTAGAATACCGTCTAATATAGCTATATAATCACTACTCACTTAACTCCCAAAGGTAATACCCCACCGACAAACGATGTTTATCTAATTGCAGGATATGATTCGTCTACTGTATACTTATCGCAATGCTTTTGTATCTCCAGGCACATTCTTTACAGTGTTTTTATATCTTTACCCCAAAAGCGAAGCACTTTCCACCCTTCGTTCTCTAAAGCTTTATTTACTTCTTTATCTCTTTTCAATATTTCTTTTCTATTTTAGGTATCCAAAAATCTTGATTTGATTTAAAATCCCTTTTTCTATTTTCCCAATCATAACCATGCCAAAATTCACTGTCATCAAAAACAGCTACCTTCTTTGATTTGAATACAATATCAGGTTTTACCTATTATTCGACGACATTCTTTCTATACCTAAGACTCTGGCTCCATAGTTCTTTCCTAAGTATTAACTCAATATTAGAATCTTTATTTTAACTTGTCTCATATTAAAACTAATTTGTTCTTTTGTTTTCTTAGGCATAATTATATCCCCTTTAAACTTTAATGCATTTTCCTTAATGATATATTAAATGAGATTTCTCCGGTCAATATACTAAAACAATCGGTATTGAATTAAAAGCTGAAGCCATATCTCTCTTTTAGGGTTCTTTGTTTTCTTTTATAATCAACCACATTAAGAAGAACACTTTCACAAGCTGTATCTGTCATTGTAGTTACGATTTCCAATCGAAGTCTCGTCCTTGAAGCTCCAACATAAAACCTTTGAACTGCCTCACTACGAAATGTTTCTTCATCAACATCTACCAATATAATCGCATCAGCTTCTAACCCTTATACTTTCTACATGTGGTAAATATTTTTCTTAAATGTACCATTGGTGCATGCATCATTTAAAAATACTACCGGCTTCACTTTTTACAAGTAAGAATAGCCACATCAGTAATACCTTCTTCCTTTAATTCCTCAATTATCGATTCAACGCGATCGATTACTTCTTCAGAATTTTTCTCGATAATGAATCCTTGCCGGTACCCCTTTGATCGCTCCGTCCACACAATTTAGGATTTCTGTCCGATATAGCTTTTAAAGACGTTATTGCAATATTTTTCAGTATTTCAGTTCTTATATAATGTTAATTTACAATCGGCATCACTTATAAACTTAGGGATATTTTAGACTGAACTAAGCTGTAATTTATCATACATAGAATGTTCCCCTCAACCTCTTCATTATCAATTACAACATCATATATTGTCTGCAGAAGATCCGCCTCTTCTATCTGTTCTCGCTCAAAATCTTGTCCTTCATCTATAATCACATGCGTACAACGGAATGAGCCTGAAAGATACATATCTAAAATTCTAATACTGCAGCCCGTAGTCAGGTTTCTCAGTTTTAGCAACCTTACATGCAAATTTATTCAATTGTCATATAATCTATGTACTCATGGTGATACTTTTATCCAAATAATCCTTAGCATTACATTGTAGCAAAGAAATAATACTCTTTTCGCCGTTAGATGCATGTCTGGCTGCTTTTTCAACTGCCATCATAGTTTTTCCTGTTCCTGCAGCCCCATTAATAACAGCAGACTTTTGTTCAACAAGATAGTTTAACAGTACCTCTTGTTCCTTCAACAATCTGTGAAAACTATCTTTTCAAATCATTATCAAAGCTTTTGAAGGAAAAATGTTAAACTCAGGACATATTATTTCTCTAATAAGTCTTCTTACATCCCGCTCACTTAGGTCTGTTTTGATGTGACTTTTCCAGCTCAATATCGAACAAAGAACTACATATGCGGCCTCAGGGATCTTCTAATGCCTCCTTGTGTAAGAGTAATAGTTCTATCCACTTTCCTTAGGAAACTTGATTCTACGCAAATTGATCCCATGAGATAGAAGTTATGGAAACCACAGCATGCACTTACATCTGCGAGTGAAACATCTTTAATGAGCTCGCTTTTGTACCACACTCAGTAAGTCCCCACTTATCTCATGCAGCTTTTGGATTATAAGGACTCACCATGTCTCATAATACATCCACTTGCGTATTTCCAGTACCTCGTACCTTTACTGTCTCAAGCCATTCTCAGCCTCCTTACATACACTCCTTTAGTTTGATTTAAAAATAACAAAGTCCACTTCTCCTCTCATGAAGTGTGTTGTTCTCAACATATACATTCTGGGTGAAAAGAATGGGACAACATAGTAATCCGAAGGAAGTTTTAGGGACTCAAACATTACTCCTTCCAAAACTGGCCGATCATATTCTCTTGCCATACCCCAGGTATCATTATTATTGCCATATCAAATCTCCTTTTAATTACTGCTGCCAATATGCTTTCTAAAGGATTATGTGTCCTCTCTGCTAAGGTAAAAACGATTTCCATTCACTTCTTTGATGCCCTTTATTGAACCTTCTTCATTTTCAGCACTAAAAATCATTATCTTCTTCTTGGGCCAATATAGACTGCAACGTTATAATATTTAGAATCGCCAAGGACCTGAAATGTACCTTCTTTTGAACGGCTTCTTCCGTCTTCTTATAATCAGAAACTTAGCAATCAACTCATCATTTATTATCTTCTCTCATGCTCATCTGATGAGTGCACCAGCGCACATTCTTCCATATACTCACATAATCTGCATAAGTTCGTACCTAAATCTGTTACAGGTAACCTGAGACTTGAACCATCATTTTGAGGATTTTAATCATGTTATATGTTACGGTATCTTTATAAATGTAGTCCGAAAACCAATATCCTGCTCTTTCGCAGCGTTCCCATGATCATTCCTCTATCCAGAAAACATTAAATTTCCTTCATAGGCTTGTTTTCGCACAAGAGTACAGGCATGACAAGCGGACAGATTTAGCGAATCGCGCCCTGCCCTATACTCAAACTCACAAACCGGATTCATTTGAACATGTTATAGCACTCTAATTGCCTTTTTATGCTAGGAAAATGTCAGATCTTGCTCCCGACGAACAAGTCCACCTATTGTTCCTTCTTCCAGAGTCTCCGTCACAGTATATACTTTAGAAAATCACTGATATACTTTTTACCTTTCGGAAAATTCTACTGCAGTTATACCTCTCTTTAATAGATGCTGAGTGCTATACCCACACTCAAAACTCAACTGTCGCATCACAAGTGTGAAAGAGTGTGCAATAAAAGAAATTTTGCTGTAATAGTCTCTAGGTCGTATGTCACCATACAGATTTAGAATAATTTCTCGTCTCAACTGATCAACACGGTGTTGTATACGGGATTGGTTTGTTCTCCATCGATCAATGGTGCATCACTCGCTCCAGCGTTCCAATATACTTCTGCCCTCGAAACATCGTATCCCGGATACCAAATTTGTATTTTCCTCTTGATAGATACTCTTTGATTTTTGCTGCGTTGTTCTCATCATCTTCCTCAACCGCTCCAATCTTTGAAAAACCAACTCAACGTCTGAACTTTCTGCACTTTTATGAATCACTGATATATTTTTACTATATGCTCAAATCACATATGGTACTATCAGTTGATTCTCGAAACAAATTCACCTACTTCTTTATCCTCTTGAACTACTTTCTCCGCCTCAGAGCCTCATATTCTTCTCAGCCTCTATACTTTATGCACTTGTGGTAGTGTGGTAAATCTATCATCTGTGGTCTCACACCATCTACGCACTCAAAACAGGGCTTTTCACTTTTCGATGCTCATCGCGTCCCATATCTCGTCCCATTTTAGCTAGCTATTCACTCAATCTCTTCTGCGATACAACCTTTCCTTCATTTCCTGCGTAACCTCCATGCACACATAGAGGAAAAGTATTGATTCTGTACAGCCTAAGTCTGGAGAGGACCTTTGTACTTTTGCCGTTAATCGACTTTGAATAAGGTGAAATAACCAACGAACTCACGAAATAGGAAAAATAAAACAGATGATCCACCTCTTTGCAGTGCACATGTGGAGGTTCCCCACACGGCTCTATAGAATCTCTTCCAAGGATGTCTCCTGTACACTGAAAACTGTATCTCATACCCTGTAGTCTTATCCAGGTTTCTCAAGAGCATTCTTGTCGAAGGCCCCTTACAGGCTGCCCTGGCATGACATATGTCTCACATGTGATTGCTCTGAAACCTTCCAAACCTTCGGTTGATGGACATGCACTTGTTGTAAACTCAGTTTTGATTGTATGCATATTTTTCGCGCCAAAACCATCTCTTGGTATGAACCCATTTTATCCATGGAAAATCATCCAGGTATGACTCATGACCAATATCGCAACAAATAACACGTGCCACTACCAGTTCCTGAACAAGAAGGCACTTTAAGTTCTTAATCATGTGAGGACCACCTTTCTCATCTTTTTGCACTCTTTTGGATTAGATCTAGTACTCATTTATCCACTCTTCTAAAGACTTTAAAAGATCTGGCACTCTTGGACAAAAATACTCATCTCCGAAACTCTTGAACACGCTGATACCGCTTTTGATATCCTGTGTCATCCTTTACTCCCGGCATCCCAAAAATCCACATGAAGAACCTCCTGCCTCCTCATCACAAGTGAATCCTCAAACTATACTTCCTTCCCATGTTCTCAGTGTGCCGCAGCCATCAAAGCTCTGCCCAGGAAAATCGAACCATAGCTCCAACACCGCACTGTAGTACTGCTTCAGTGAGTGCTCTAAATCCGCATGTGTTATTTTATTTAAATGGAATCTCTCATATTTATATTCCATGTTATCAATCCTTCCATATTAAATGCTACTCCTGACAGAAATATCTCATATTCCTCATTGGATGTCATTGCATCAACGCATTATCGCTCCTACTTGAGTTATGCTTTCATTAATCTGAGCATTACCATCTTCCGGATATGTGACCATACTATACTGCTACCATAAAAGAAGTGATCACCACTATCCTCTAAGTTTCTCCCAATTCTTCCATGTATCTATTTCTTCCTCGAATATCTGATTCCTCGGTGTCTGCTCCGGACTCAACCTTTGTTGATTATATCGTTATTCTTGGAGCACTCATATATTCCAACTATAGAATCAATTTCCTTTGTACTTAACACGTGAAAACAGCCGGCTGCATCAGGTGTTAAATCCGGTAATAATTGTCTCAATTAGGTGCAACTACTATAGCGCGTGTAATGCTCTATCCTCGCCGGCTTTGAAAACGGGGTAACCTCCTGTAGGCTCTGCGATGTTTATAAAACGATTCAAGGAGTAGCCGATAAACTGCCTCCAGCAATGTGATCTGTCCTCGACTCTTGGAACCACTCACACGTCGCAAACAGTCCCGATTCTGATGATCTTCCAACTCGGCTTGAGGCCTCGAATATATCTCACTCTGTAAGCTTGAGCTGGCCAACCAAAAGCATTACTGTTTAATGAATCTGGCAACATCTATACCTACAGAAATTGAGATTCGTTGCAAGCAAAACATTTGAAGGCCACCTCTTTGTTTTCTATATTTCGTTTGCTATAGGTCAACTCCTTTTCCAACTTATCCAAAGTTTCATTTGAATTGCAAGAAAGTTGAAAAACACGACTGGTCAATTCATCTGCACCTGTAATTATTCGAGTATCCTTTGCTGTCCCCTGTATACGGTGTTTCATTCCTTTACTAAAATCTTTTATGTCACTCACCCACAAGTGTCGAAGCATTTCCCAAGATCCTTTAAACTATTAAAATAAACAGTAAGCGTCCGATATTTATCTTTACTATCAGCAGGCGGCAAATCCATTGTGTGACTTTGGAAGCAATGCTGCAGGTAGACCTGATTTCCATCAATGCTTTTGTATTTTTCCGGAAGGCATCAGACCGACATACTTTCTTCCATATCCCTTTCTCATAATCTGGCAACCGACTCCTGTGGGTAAAAATGAATCTTCGGCACTCGAGTACCCGGATGCGGGAAATTGGCAAACTTCCTCTGTCATACAAAGACGAGCATTGTTCTGCAGCTCCTTCTTATAGTTGCTGTTGACTGTACAATCTGGTTTCTTGAAACCTTGTTATCAGCAAATAGGAATCAATTGCCGCCTCATGCAAAATCCAACCATGTTCCCACCGGACCGGAAATAAGATGTAACTCGGTATCGTGAGGATCAATCTCGGGTGCATGCTATCTAAGTCACACCATGCCCTAAATTTGTGGGGTTCCAAGTGAAGCATTGCAATTTCAACGACTGTACCAAAGCAAAAGGGCTGGCGGATTCTGATAGAATTCTTCATCAACAACCTGTGATCGTGGTAACTTGGCCCTGTTCGTTAAAAAGCATGCTCCTGAGGGCACCATTACATCCAAAGTGTGTGCTACCTCCTCATCCTGTATCCCCATCTCACCTAATTCTTTACGCCCGTTCTCGTTCCTGAACCATTTTAGTTCCAAGCACCACGGACACCCTCAATACCTGAAACTCATTGAAATGTCTGTCACCTTTTGGTAATCAAGCTCTTCTGCTGTTGCTTTGGCTACAATTGACTAAGTCTCTGATTTTGTTTTGGCATTTTTATTCGGTGTAAGGATCTCCTCCCATCCACAGCCCAATCAAGTCATCAAGGTTCTGAACAAGATCGTATTTTCCAAGTATGCTGATATCCGTGGCATCAACACGAAATATACCTTACATGCACAGATAAGAGTAGATGCATCGCGTAAACGTTGTGCTGCCAGAAGACGCTTGGGCCTGTATAACGCAGTAGTAACAGCTCGTTCGCTGCAGGTCTCCTCCTTAGTGAGCAAGTCTCATAGAGTGACAGCCGTAAGACTCAAGATAAGCTTCTCTGTCTCACTGCACACCTGTAGGAAACCATATTACTCGACCAACTCTCTATCACCGGAATTCGGTCATTCATTATTGACTTTATATACTACGTTAGTAGAAAATGCACGAAGGGTCCATGCATAGAAGTCTTCCAAAAAGCTTTCTTTTCAACACTACGTAGTCAATCTTATCCACATTTCCAAGTTAGCTCTCATCGTAAGGATATCTGCCTACACTAGATGTCTTTTTCCTGCAACCTAGTGGTGGAGTCTGCATGTATAAACATAGCTCCTTGTTAGCCAACTTTGTAAATGCATCCTAAGCCAGCACTTTGCACTTGAGCAAGGCCTCACACCCTCATGCATGGCGCTTTGCAGCTAGCTGTCACAACCCATTAGTATTTTTCCCGTCGCAATATAGTCGGTATTTCTCCGGCAGTGAATTAGTCTTATCTCTCTCTGATTCTCACTTATCCATTTATCGTATGCTGATACGATAGATAATAATTTTCTATCTTGACACTTTTTCTTCTCTTTATCGTCTGATAAGTATTTCATGGATAAAGCCATCTTGGTTACACTCTGAATCTTTGGGGTAAACTGAAGTTCAGCGAGGACTTTTCGCTCAGAGGAAAAAGCTACTCACTGAATATCTCCATTTCCCAAAGCATCGAGCATCCGCTAGCGAGATAGAAGTACCTAATCCTGTACATACGATATTTCTATACTGAAGTGCCAGTTACACTGCTCTTCATCATCGACCTCGAGCAGCTCACATTGGCGCCATACTCGCAAAACAAAACGCATTGTTTTCACCGTTAATCTTTACAGTGTTGATAGCGCATAGGCTTTGCGCTTTCTTGATTTCCTGAGTCATCATTAACTAAGCATAGAGCTAACGCACCAAATATCACTTCCCACATTACGCCTTAGCGGTAACTTTTGGCATTTGTTTTGATCTAATTTCTTGTTTTGAATTCAATATAATCGAATTCAGAAAGTCCAACTCAAGCTCACGACGACATGAGGTTCTCTGACATATCCCTTTCCCAAGCTTGATCAGAAAAGTCTCATACATAAGGAAATAATGTCGTGACCATCTCCACCCAACAAGTTCTCTCTCTCAGTGCTGCCATTGATTTTCTATTAATCCTCTCTCGAAGTAAGCTCAGATCGTCTTTTCATTACGGTCCAGATAAACGTAATGACTCAAATTCTGTTGGAAGCTCGTATCTCATTAGGAATGCCTCTGTGTGAAGGACTACGACAACCAGTAGCCACAGCCTTCTTGCAAGCTGCAATCTGATCTACAACTCACCTGCCTCACATTTTCCTTTACAGGGTATATCTCACAGAAGAGCGTATATTTTGTGTGGCAAGACTAATCTCTCGTCAAGATTATCCTCGTCAGCATCAAACTCTCTAGTGGTGATGTTTGACAAACTCCTCTCAGTATTGACCAAACATCCTCCGGCTCTCTCGTCAATCTTCACCCTCACTTATCCGTTCCTGCAACCTCAAAGCGCCATTATTGTCAGTCATTTTAATATTCTTTGCAGTACACTCTACTGAGTATCTGGTATTGGGAGCATCGAAATAAGTCTCATGGTTCACATCAGGAATAGGAGGTCTCCGGATCGGTCCCATAAGTTCTTTTTATGTTTACAAGCTCTATATACTTATCCTCGACTTTATCATCTTTTAGCTTTATCGGCATCCACTAATTACCACCTAACCAAAATCGGCCCATTTGCCATCCTCTCTCCTATAGGAACAACTATCTTTAACCTCTCGCTATTCGTCTCAACTCTTTAACTTCAAAAGTGCATCTATCTTTCGTAAATTGATCTCCATATAATTTTGTATCTGCGGAGCTCGTCCGCTTAATTTATCAACAATCGCTGTTCCCACTCCGTCCAATATTTTTCGTCTGATAGATCTTTATATCTCTACAGGCTTCAAAATATTCGCTCGGGGCTCTCAGCTCTTCAACACCTGTAGATTTCCAAGTATGACGTATTGAATCATTACATCTCTTGGGCAGCAATCTGCGTAAGAATCTTCATCCAGCCAATGTGGTATTGCTCGTGCACCGGCTCCATCTCTAAAGGCATTAAATCCACAACTTTCCTAGCAGTGTGTCCATTAGAACGCACAAATTCCACTCAACGTCCACAAGTTTGCTCTCTTCCTATACTTTTTCGTAAGTATTGCCGCCAAACTTGCCGTCTATAAACAGTCGGTCACATAGAAACTGACTGCTGTCTTTGGTATCGTCATTAATATTTTCGTAAAGATGATAGAATCTCTTCACAAAATTCCTGTAATTACTTCCTTAACTATGCCTTAGCTTCCTCACACATATCCTTTCTTTTGTAATTTCTACTTAAATAAGCCTTGGTGTCATCATCAAAAACAACTACAGCCACAATATCGCATTCATTGCGCTCATATCCGGAATCGCTTATAGATTGAACCATATATGACAAGTCAATCTAGTACATAATCTTCGATTTCTTTTTCGAAACCTTTTGCATTCTCTCTTCAGTCGTTATTATTTCATCTTCATCCTGATTAGATATTATAATTGTCGATTTCTATTGTCGGGTTTAACCTATTATGAAATATCTTTATCCTTAAAATAATACCCTACTTTCTCACTTTCATATATTACCGAAATAATTGTTGCTGCAGCATTACATCTAAAACATTAAAGTTTTTCCTTCGTAATTCCAAGAACAACTACAATAATGTACATCTTAGAACTGTCAAATCTGTTTGCAGTAACAAACTTCTTGGTTCCTAAACAAATACTCCGAAAAAAAAGTCCTGTTCCTTTATGAGTGTTACATATGCTTTTGAACAACAATGGCCAATTCTCTTGCCTAAATGATTATATAAAAATTTTCGTAACCACTCATATTTTCCGTTATGCTTTTCTTTCGACAAGTATCCCTTCAAGAATTTCAACCATTGTTAATGAACTTTTGCATGCTTTCCGGAAAACCTCTGCCAGTCTCCTAAGCTCTAGATCTCGAGAATCAACTTCAATAAGCCACTCTCCCTCGGCCACAGAAAATATGTCCATAGGGAAATGGTGCAGTAACAAATAATTTTCAGCCAATGGGTGCAAGGAATTAGAAGTAATCGTCTTTCCCTTCTGTAGAATACCTCCTCGTTTTATCATCAAGAATATTCTTCTTGAACGCTGTGAATCACATCCGAGCTCTGTACCATCAATGGCGACCAACTCATTATTCCTTATCAATAATTGTATTAACGTGTGTTACGAGTTCTGTAATATAATGATTTATGTTTCCGACTTTCTCATAAGTTGTATTTTCCAGCAGAAATCTAGCTGGTGTGCAAAGATTTCCATCTTTTCAACATCTGATGTCAATTCGTCCCAAGTCACTGTTCATAGAGCATATATGATACATACTGAAGGATTTTCTATTAATCAACTCAGGTAACTCAAAATAGCCTCTTTTGATATCGAATCTTCCAAGAACAATTAGCCCTAAATGCCTGTTCCACGTCTGACAAAAGTAAAGTTCTTGCAACGAAACCTTAGAAGTAAACTTTAATGTCGGTTCGTTTTACCTGCATACTACCTTCGTATCTATATTCTTCTTCCGTAAAATAAGAAGCCGTTATCAATTTAATAAGCTGATTTGTTTTTTGTTAAAAGCAAACTTATGTTCTTTACCAAAAAATCAGCATGTCTATGTTACCATCACACATGACGTGTCTAAAATACTAGGTATATTCTCTTTGAAGCCCAACACATCAACGTAAAAAACATCTCTTAGTGATGTTTCTTTCTTATTCCTTCCATCCATGCGAAACGAATCACCATTGTATGGTCTAATATTTCCATTCTTTTTCAGGGACATATTTTAAGATATCTCACTTTTGTATAAGTTTTATAAACTTTTACCTTTTTTCGTTCCAATCTCGCTTCCGTCTAGCAACCTCAAAATGTAACGGCATTTCTTTGGTTGTCCGTAAAGAACTGTGTCCCTTCTGAAAAAGAACTAATATCCATGGTTTCAGCTTTATTTGATATCAGATTAAAAATAGCTGCGTAAGTAATTAATACAACATCAAAACAAAGCGACCCTGTATGCATAACCAGCTCCGATATTGTGGTCTGCTTCGCCATTGTTTGCGTCAAAAATCTCCCAAAAGTCTTTTTAACAGTAGTTCCTTTGAAATAGTCTGTCCTTCAATCTGTATTTCGCACTTTTCAAAACCTCGATAAATTATCTCTCTTCATTTACCCGCATAGCACCCCCAATACAAATTACCTAATTTTATTTGTCCATCATAACCGAACACACAATCAATTTAGTAGCAAGATCATTTTTATACGTGTATTCTGTCGATCAGCATTTTACATAACTATTGTATGAAATAGGTGTGTTTCTTCCTTTCACTTAGTCCGCTCTTTCATGCGTAAGCCAAAACACTTACCTATTAAAAGTATAACACAATGAGGCTAAAAGTCACAATGACTCTTTATATAGTAAAATACAATGTTTCACTATACCAAATCTGTTTTTATTTATAATTTTTACAGTCAATTTAATTTACCATGTTATTCCTCTCATTTTAATACTGAAATTATTTATAAAGTATAATTACACTATCGGATACTATAAGCACTCGCCTAATTTTCTCATTTCAGTATACAAGTTCTGAAACCATAGTATAAATTCTATATGTTTATTATAATCAGGTCATCCGTAAAACATTTCCGTAGGCAAGAATATTAAACATAATATTGTTAAAAATAAATTGGTTTATAATCAGGCATTACTTGCAATTTTATATTTAAATTTTCTGTTTTTCTGATATCACCTTATGTACTTCCTCTTCCCATTATCAATCACACCCTGTATCAAGTCATGTTCCGTTGCAGTGCTTCATATTCGCTTCTAATTTCAGTATCATTGTTGTTCATTTAAGAAATCATCAAATTTTCTACTCATTGCTATCTCCACTCCTACTTAAATGTCATTCTATATTCTATTGCTTTACCTATCTAAATACAAGGTGTCTTTTTGTGTCACCAAACAGACTGAAATAATTTGAATAGGATTCAAATATTTAAATTTTATCTTAAGCGCTTCATCCATAATATCAACCCTATATTTTACTATCCGTTATGACTCTAAATGTTCAAAACCTGTGTCCCACCGCCTTATAAGATTCATATATCCTCTTGTATCTTATCATGAATCTGTTCACTCATTTTAGTCATATCAATACTCTCCGGAGCACTTGGTAAAGTTATGGTAAAAGGAATCTCCGTCATAATTGATTAAGAAACATATCTACAGCCGTAGACATAGGAACTCCCAAACGTCCAAGTATACCGCATTTTCTCTTTAGTGTAGATTTACTCTTAAGTTCAATGTTGCCGACGGTCCATATACGCTACCTCCATTCTTGTATCAATATTGTAACTATATTGTCGTTACTATCAATGTGGACAAGATTACTACAATATAAAACAAAAAATGTTTTCATAACTAAACAATATAAAGTATTTTCTTTATGTTAATTAAACTATTGATATATTTCATTTCTCAAATGCGTTTTGTGTTCTCTTTATTTGAATTAATTACACAGCTTATTTATACAAGGGTTATATCACCATGCTCTAAGTTAAAGACAACTCCTCTCATGTATTTCATATCTTATGGCAGTTTAACCATCTCTTGAAGACCGGCATATGACAGTGTTCTTCATATGAGAGTCCCATAAATTGTAATCAACAAGCCCATGAACTACTTATTGAACGATGATGCTCATTTACCTTCTTAAACATCAATAATAATGTACTAGTATGATCTGTGTGCTAATGTCTATAATCAATTATTATTTTCCTTTGATTTCCAAATCAGACTTTCCCACATATAATCAATGAGGTGTATTACCCAATAGGTTCTAAAAATTCTTTTTGTCAGCAGGAAATTTTTTGCCTTTATAGTTATAATAATACGCTTTTTATTCAATAAAGCCTTTTCCCACAAATCATAGTAGCCACTACCAATCAATTTTTGATAAAGCTATAATTCTATGATTCTTTGCGTTTTGAACTCGCATTTAAATTCCACAAACAATATCAGCATCATAATTTTTCAAAAAATCTATATCATATTCTCCTATTTCAATTTTAGGTATGTACGCCTAATACTACACATTTATTCTTCTTTAACCTATATGAATAATTATATCTTTGAAAATCAGCAGTATCATCTCTTTTCCAGTCTTTTTGTAAAATGCTACTGTTAAAATGAATTTTAGATTTAATATTACAGTTAATAACCCTTAGGAAATATAGTTGAATACTTTTCTCGTTTAACCTGTTAAATCTAACCTCTTGGATAATTGCTAAACTGGTTTATATCATGTAAATAGTCACAAAACTATTGTCAATTTGATAGTTAAACATATTAATATTCAATGTTAATAAACGCAACCACCTTCCTAATTTCAAATTTTATTTTTGGTATTAAAACCTCATGTTTTCTTTGCACTTTTACTCCATATTTTCAAAGTTAAACACTTCCACAAATTCTTCTGTCATATCCGAAAAACATATATCCTTTAACTTTACAGTATTTCGTATCTCCATATATGCTATTTCAGCACTTTTATATCGATCATTTATCACTCGATTCGCTTTCTCCATTTTTGCATCAACGCCCTCCAATCAAATTTCGCCACTAGTCCCACCCAAATAAAACTTCCTCTCCATAACGAGTTAATGACTAGTATAAGTCAATTTAATTAGCATATGTTTGTGACTGTGGTATAATAACCTTTATCCAAGGGAGGTCACATTACGCCAAATTTAGTAAAGTCAATTAAACTTGCAGATGACGATGTTAAAGCTACTTTAGAGGGTATCTCAACCAAAGCACTATAGAAGTAAGAACCCATCAGGCTAAAATATTTCGTTAAAACTGTATCGCTGATCAGATGAATTGATTGCGGATAAACTGGACATTTGCGTTACAACGTTACGCCTTGATAAATAATACCGATGGCATTGAAGCAGCCCTGCATGATAACAAGGACGTGGACGTAAAGCGGAAATTACCGATGCAGATATTACTTGGGTCATAACAAGGCTCGCCAGAAGTCGAAAGAGTTCGGATATTCAGCCGGAATTGTGGTATCCCGCCAGCTTACGTTTTATTAATTCCATTGCAGAACAGGAAGGTCATCCGCGTATGGCATCCCAGACAGAAACAACGTTGCGCAAAATTTTGTCAACGCAAAGATTCGCCTCTTTAAGGTATCTTTATTACCGTGAAAAGCGCGACCCGGATTTTGATTCAAAAATGCATGATGTCCTTATTTATAAACAACTTTCCTTACAGTTTGATGAGGAGGGAAACCTTAAGCCTATGGAAGGTATGCCGTTCACACCCTGTCCTATGATAAAAGCCGGGTATGCAGGCATTGAATACAACTGTTGACGATAAACCGCCTGTTCCCGCACAGAGAAAACAGTACAGTATACAGGGATTATGTGAATATGCGGTTAGGAACACTGTCATTGCTTGCTGCTATTGACCGCCAGGAGAGAGGCGATTCCACTGGTAAGTCCACCCACAAAAAGCCTGATTTCGTCCGTTTTTTGAAGGTACTGGATGAGAAATATCCTGTCATGATAAAATACGTAATATTCTTTGACAATCATTCTACATCAAGGAAACACAGGAATATCTCAATATAAGGCAGGAGGTTTGACTTGTATTTACGCCAACCCATGGTTCCTGGCTGAATATGGTGGAAGCTGTTTTTTTCAGTAAGATTACGAAATGATGTCAGAGCGGCATCAGGGTTTCAAGCAGAGAGATGGAAGTCGGATTTATCATACTTTGATGAAATCAATAAGGTTCCTAATCCCATATCACTGGTCGTATAAACTTGATGATATAGACCCCACAAAGAAGATATCAGCAAGATTGTATATTTTAGTTGTAAACCATAAAGCCGCCAATGCCTGTGATATGAAAAGTGTGCTCCAAAACTCCTGAACAAGAAAGCGTAAGATTTAGAGGTTGTAAGTGTAATAAAACATAGTTTTATTTAGTGGATTATACTAGGTAATTTATGCTCACGGATACGAATCAGCTTTAATACCCGCTTTTTTTGCGCGTGCCCTTTTCATTATCCTCAGAAGCTTGCTTTTTATGCCAGTAGCCCATCATATTCAATCGCAACATCAATTGAAGGTATATAAATATTCAATCACAACAGTCGAATGTCATAGCGATTTGCTGCATCACAATAGAATTTCTTACATAATAAAAATCACCTTTCTCTAAAAGAAGTACTTGCTTTACCTTCCATGCTTCCTCTTACAAATCAAGTTCAATATCTTTTGATCTCGAAATACTCACAATAAGATTCCCAATTATATGTACGTACCATCTGTTTTCGCAAATAACATGAATACAGTCCATCTTTCGTACTACATGTATTAATATTGTCGCTAATGTCAGATTACCGCATGGTTTCTATTTTATAGACATGAATGCTGCCATTTCCACATGATGAAAGTCAACATCTGACCGGGATATTCCTTCCTACCTTATACACTCTCAGGGAGCTGATTCTTTGGAGTTCCGTGTTTTCTTATTATTAGACAACTGTCCATTGTCCATCGGTATTACAGACTCACTGTCTAAAGCCATTTGTAATAAATTGATCACAAATAGCTGTCCCTGAATCAGCTTTAACAATATCTCATACTATCCTTAAGGTAACGCTAAACGTATAGGTAGTCCCCATCGGTTCAGCATTTCCATCCATGAGAATAACATCCGGATTAAAGATAGAATTACCGAAAACAAGTCCAGACTTCGTTCTTTACTATAATTTGAGTTTGTCTCCAATAGCACAACACTCACAATATTCTATACGCATCTCTTTTGCCAAGTATTCCCATACTCATCAATCACCTTCCTGCTATATTTAAACAAATGTATTTTTGCGAGACTCATCTATCCTCACCATCCCATCACAATCTTAAATAATTTGATTGCTCGTGGACATCCTTAGTCACCGAATAATTTCTGATACCTTTGTGCCATCCGCACCCATCAACCCATACCAAATTACGTACTACCTTATTTTCATCATCATATGTAACTATAAACCTATATTGCCGCAGTCTCACTACCATAGCCTCTTGATCGCGGCTTATCATCCCATCAACAGCCATAGCCATCTTCAAACACCAAGCTGAAAATACTGTTCGTCGTTTTATAAGACCACTTCCGCAACCCGCGACGTTCAATCCAAGGTTACAACCGACGCACATTTTGTTTGAAGTAGACATGTTTCATATAAGAAAATCGAGCTTTTTCAAAAGTACGGCTTCGATCCAAACCTCCGAAAAGCCCGGAAATACGCTTTGTTTTGTCCCTTATTTACCATTTCGTCAGCAAACACACTGCCCATTATTAATAAAGGCTATTTGTGAATTTATCCACAAATGCAAGTCCTATTTTATGACTTTGACAGCTTTTCTTCTCATCAACCTTAATTTTAATTAGGCTATTTAATAAATTGCGGTACTCTAATTCAATTTATCTCATTCTTAAGCAAAGCTACATCATGACTATTATTCTCGGTTTTAATCTATTGAGAACTTTCTTTCACTTTGTGTCCACAAATTTTTAGTTTCTTTCTTGCACGAGTAATAGCAGTATAAAATACTGTGAGTTATTAATTCATCAATCTCGTCCTTGTTAAGATAATTTTAACGAACTATATTCAGTCTCCTTGTGCTTTTGTGGATTGATACAGCATATGCAATTTGAACGGAACCATTGTTTTGAAACAATCATCGTCATCTTCATCTGTACTTGTTTTATTAACCGCAAAGCGGATGATTGAAATGCTTTCAGCTTTTCCAATAATCTCAAACTCATAATCATCCACATTTAGCTCAATAAGTGGTCTATCAATTTCTATATCAAATTGAATGCGCCTGGCTGGCTTGTCTTTATCCAAAATTATAAAATTTATACCCGAGCTTTCATATTATTATGAATAATCGGCACTGTTCTTTATTCCGACTAAAAAATTTATCAGCAGAATCATTAAACAGAACTGGATCACCAACTTTATACTGTTGTATCCTCCATATTTCCTCGCTATTATTGTTTTCTTGCATAAAATGATTATTATTATTAATTCCATATCTCATAATTCAGACAAAGGATTATTTCATCATCCTGTTGAAGTAAACATAGATGGATCAAGGTTAGCCGAGAATTCACCCTTGCAATTCATCAAAAACATCATCTTCCATTCTGCGCACATTATCCCATAATGCAAGTAGCTGCTTACTGTCACTTCTATATATTTAGTTAATTCACAAACTGTTGATTTCGGCAAAAGCTACGAACAGCATCAAACCAATTACCAAATTCAATAATAGCTTCAATTGATAAGTATTCCACCAAAACAAGTAACTTAAATTTTGCAAGTTCACAACTTTTCTCATATTTTGATTGTTTATAGTACTACATTCATCAATTATAAGGATGTCATAATCTCGTTTCAACTCTTTGTGATGAGAATTTCGTTATTGTCATAAACTCACAAATTTGATGACGTAACTTTTCGCTTAAGATTATTTACCGCAGGATTTGTATGGAGTTAAATAAATCTTTAGAATAATTATTAAAAAGGTGTGAAACATGATTTATAAGAGTTGTTTTACCGGTGCCTGCTGATCCGTATATATTACAGAAACCCTTGACTTAGTGAACATATTTATCAATACTTTTCTTTTCGTCAGAGTCAATTTGATAATCTGTGTTTTGGAAGCCACGGTTCACCATATTAGAATAATTTTCACAATTCATCCATCGCTGCTTTTACTGTTTGAATAATTGCAATGGTATCATCCTTATAATTCTCAATAAAAATATGGGATTATTTTTCTACAATTATTAACTTACGAGCTATGTTTCTCACTCATATACAATTTCATAGGTTTGACAAGCATATCAATCATCTTTATCACCTAGCTTATACTTCGCTATCTTCGCATTTTCTAATGGTGTAAAAAGAACTCCTTTCTGCTCTGTATTTAACCATCCACGCTAAAATCTCATGTTCGGCGTCCAGTTGCATCAAGGCAATCAAACAAACTGAAATGCTCGAACGGGATGTCTCAAAGCAGAACAAAAAAGGCATTGTATCGTGTTGAATATATCTATAAGTCAAATGAAGATGTGAAAGTTTAAAATTTCCTCCCACATACTCACTTATCATTCTTGATAATTCCATTTCCAATGTTTTTTATACTGGTCTTTAATAATTTCTGTTTGTCATATGATGAAGCAAATATCGAAGAACATTGCAACCCGAAGCCATTTTTATAATCAATCGACAAGTATCAAGAATATCAAAAATGTCGAGCAGTACTTTTAGGTACTGTCTGCTCATAGACTTCTTGGTAAGCCCTCATCTGAAAACATAATAATTTCAGACAAACTTACTCCTGTTTCAGTTAAATATTGAGCAAAATTTCGTTGTTCTGCTTGGACTTGAATAAATCTAATATTGTTCATGAGTTTACTAAAATTTGAAAACTCGCATGGACGAATATTCACTTCCCAATCCACGATAATTCGAATTGGCATTGTTTCACAATAAATCTATATAATTATCGGTGTTAGCAAATTTAACCGCACAAAATCTGTAATTTCAATATCAGTAATGCAATTATTCGGTCTGTTTTACTAGATCTATCATTTGCAGGAATAAAAAGCAACTCGTAGTATATTTTATTACCAAAAGAATGGTTTAATTGTTCGAATATAAAAGCGATCAAATCGAAACCATTTGTATGGAGTTTCTATTGATCTACTTTTGAGCAATTTTCTCATAATATTCTTTAAACAATCATCGTCAATGGAACTGATCAAGATTAGAAAGTACATCCATCGAATATTCTTTATGCAAAAATTTTTATGCGAAAAAGATATTCACATTTCAACATCAATCGCTCAGAATTCTTTCTTCTAAAGTGCGATGCGAAACTGATACTTGCAAAAAATGAGAAAGCGATAAATGGCGTAAAAACTTTCGTTTTACGTATTTAACAGCTTTTTGAATATTTTCATGTGAATCTTCTATGTCATTGCTAATAGCATAAACCAGCATAATATGCTCCACAAAATGTCGAAGCTGAGAGAAAGAATATCCTGTGAAATCTGCTCCTCTTGACAAATTGCTCATATTAAGTTATAAGGACGACATATGACTTATTTGTTTTTAAAATTTGCTCATCAATTTGTAAATTAATCTTGCAATCATATTATCCTCCATTTGTATTTCTAAATACATTTGTATATATTTCACTTTTAATATCTAATTGTCAATTATCTACTTCTCTTTTGAAGTATACTTTGAGTTTTTCTTCACATTCTCATCTTTTGTCACATTGCTCCTATGTGCTTTTTCTATCTGCACAGCTCAAACACTTCTTTAGATATTATCGCCGGATTATTATCCGAAGGACAAATATTGTACCATTTTTACTAGATTTAGAAGCACGATTCTGTATACTTCTAGTTATGAAGCATTGCATCAATCGTTCTTTGCACTATTTTCTCTTTTTCCGTAGGCGAGAGGATTTGCTTTTTTCAAGTTCTCTGATAACCCTATACACTTTGACCACTGAGATACAACCAAATATCAGCCATTTTAGCTGTTTCTTCATCAATAATCAGATGACCTTCCTTATCATGCTTATAGCCATAACTCTTTCTCTATCAAAGTTTTGATGTCCCAGATGCCGCTTTTGCTTAATTCCCCATCGAATATTCCCACTCCTTGATTCATTTTCAGCCCAAAAAGGATTCAACTATCGAAATCATTGTCGCTATCCGTATTCGCAGTATCCAATTCTTCCTGTTCAAACATGAATCAGCTCAATGTTTTCAGTTGATTCAAGGCATCCAGCATTTCTACAGTATCTCTTCCAAATCTACTGATATTTTTCGTTATAACTATTTCAATTTTCTCGAATTGCAATCTTCCAGCAGACGATTGAATTCTTCCTTGATGCCCCTAGTCTTGCTGGTAGCAATATACATATAACATCTGCCAACACTCATTGGTGGCATTGCGCAGCCGTCAATCGTGTCAATGAGATACTTGGACTGTCAGGGTTTCAGTTGCTCCATGCTGTTTGTGCGACGGCAATAAATCCTGACACGTTGTTCTCTTTCGGTACTGGAGGTATAAATGTAAATTTTGAATTTCCCGCATATTTTATCCCATCTCTATCTTCCACCTAATTATCATACGTCAATAATAACATATAGTAATTAGCCAATTCAACCATTCTATCAACTCAACATATTAAATACTCCATCCTGTCTACACAACATACCCACATCTATTCCATCAACTCAACTGTTCGAATGATATTATACCCCACATTGATTTTAGTGATTTTCTTGAATTCATCGCAGTCAAACTCCATGCTGCATTTCACAGAATTCTAATTTCAAGCCATTTTCTCACCTTATTTCTCCACCCTTGACATCAACACGACACTCTCACATGAGATTAGGCTATTTTAGGAGTATTCAATCTCGTATAAACCAATGACTTAGCGGTGCTTACATCAATGCTTTCTAACTCAATACAGCAATTTTTGATTAGGCTATTTTTGAGAACTTTAAAATCGTTGCATCATCATTTTCCACGATGGCTGCGCAAAATAGCAAACTAACATTTGTCTATTACAAAATGTTTTAAATAGTGACTCTCGTAGTAATTTGGTTTTGACTCATGTTGAATCTACTTCTTGCCCACTATTAGATTTCTTTTACCTTGTTACAATAAATCTTATTAGGATTCTCGGAGCTACTGACTCAATGAATTCACCTATTGCTTTTCGCACAATATCGACGACAACACATCTGGTACCATTTGAGAATTATATTTCAAGTTGTTTCGTAAATTGACAAAGAATATCTGCCATATTATCAGAATATTCTATTCCAAAACATAAATCTTAAAGTTTTAGCATCAATTATCAAGCTTTTACTATTAGCCTCAACCTGTAAATCATTAATACTTAAATCATTGCTTTCATAAAATGTAATTTCACCAATGCATATTGATTCGCTCGTTTTCTGTTCTAACAAATCTTTGCATAAGTACAATGTATCTAATCTTTTTTATATTCGAATACAAAACTACATATTGTCCATCTTTACTTACAATATCATCTTTAAACATTTCAAATTACTCAGCAAAATACTCACACCTTCCGCTATATAATTGTAAGCGTCGATCTGGCACGCTTCCCATAAATACACTTACACTATAAAATCTTTTAAAATAAATATGTGGAGGTGCCTATACAAATATTCAAAGAAGAAAGAGCAATTGATTGAGGAGTTTAAAATAGTGATTAAGTATCGCAAGCTGGCTAGGGAAGAATGGATTACCTATTTCAACAGTCACAGATGGGTGAGTAAACATGATACAAGAAATCAAAGCACTCTAAGGATGTTAAATTTATTGAAATCAAGACAACACAATGGCAAGACCCTAAAGATGGAGATAGGTGCCAACAACATCGTAGTGATAGATATACGATCTTGAACTACTTGCAAAGGTGATCAAGGTGGTGAATAAAATAAAATGTTTAACTATGACAAACTATCGTGTAATTCTTTTCTTGTGGTGCTACTGATATGAGGAAAAATATAAATGGATTAGTTGAAATTGTTTATAGCAATTTCAACCTTTGATCCAAGAGATAAGGTAATATTTGCTTTGCAACAATGTATGGATAGGATAAAGCTTCTTTGTATGGGAAGATAGTCGGATTTTGGATTCATTCTTAAAAGAATTGAAAAGGACATGTGGTTTGGCCGTCACAAAGGGGATACAGAAATCACTAAGGATTTATTACGATTTGACTTTGAAGAATATGCAATCATGGCACCGGAATAAACAAAATCAAGTGTAGTGAAGTCTTTAAAAAGTGTTGTTGATTTTGCTGGATTTGGCCTATAGATTTATAGTATAATCTTTATATAAATATTTGAGATTTGGAGGTCCGTAAAATGAAAACTATAGATGAATTGCAAGCAGAAATTGCCGACTTAAGGCTATCTTACATGATAAAGACAATGAGATTAAGACTTTAGAAAAAACAAAAAAAGAAAAGGACAAAGAGATTGAGACTTTAGAAAAGTACAAAAAGAAAAGAGGAATGATTGCTGGGTTAAATAAATTAAATAATTGGTATATGGAGCAACTGAAATTAAAGGCAAAAAGAGAAATTTGGGCAAATCATGAAAAAGCTATTACGGACAACTTTCTTTTGATGTCTTCAATGAGGCTGAAACATTTAGAGAGCCCATATTCAGTGAGCTACCACAGGAAAGTATTATACCTGAGCACAAAGAAGAAAAGCTAAAAAGGAAGCAAGTTTAATGATATTCCTGTTGAGGAAGAATATAAATTAATGACAGTGAATAGGTATGTGATAATCACACAGCTCTTTACAGTTATGAAGAAAGAGATAAGAAAAGAACTGGTGGTAGTCCCCAGAGGTTAAGGTTATAGAGATGACTTATGTTTATAGTTGCAGAAACGACAAGAATGAGAAAGTGGCTTTATAAAGATAGCACCTCATCCTAAAGCTCTTATTAAAAAGAGTGTAGTATTACCAAGCTTTATGTCTTATAATGAATCAAAAGTACACACTTGCATCAATACCACTATATAGAATGGAGCAAGAGTTTAAAAGATTAGGGTTTGATATCAAGTATTAAAATTTATCTAATTGGATCATAAAAGGAGCTAATCTTCTAAAGCCTATATGAGCAGATAAAGCTTAGTCTACTAAATGAGACACTACTCCATGCAGATGAAACTGTCCTGGAGGTATTGTAGAACCGAAAGGAAGCAGAAGCAAGTCATACAAGGGTGTATAGAAGTTAAATACACACACATCCTGCAGTATTGTATGAATATACACTTGTCGAAGCGACACTTGGAGAGATTACCACAGCGAACTTACCTTCACTGCGATGGGTACACCGATATATAAAAGCTTATGGATAAGACCTTATGCGGATGCCTTGTACATGCAAAGAGAAAGTTCCATGAAGCATACGAAGTTAATAGAGGTAATGAGTATGCAAAACAAGGGAGACTTATTCAAGGAAACTATTCCTGTTGGAAGATAAGTGACGAACTGCCCTTACATTGGAAAAGCGACTGGAAATGAGAAACCGAGTCCAAACAACAAGTACTGATGAGTTCTATAGTTGGATTTCACAAATAGAATCAAAATCCTTCCTAAGAGTTTACCGGGGAATATTACTATGCAATAAATCAAAAGAGTACTTTAGAGAACTTTTCTAAAGGATGCAAGAACAATTGGCACAATTGCTGAAATGTGCGTGAAGCCATTTGTTATAGGTAGATCTAATTGGCTATTTGCGAATACCCCACCTGGGGCTAATGCATCAATATCATTATGCCAGCATAATTCAAAGTGCAATACTTAATAACCTGATACCACAAAAATATCTTACATTTGTTTTTGATACCATACAGTCAGGTAGACGCTTCAAGCCTGCACCTGGTCAGATGAGATCTCTGAGAGTTGTAAAATAAAAGTCGTAGGATTAGAATGACAGTTCTTGAAGAAAGACTTTTTTGTTTATGCGTACTAGCTTGACGCTTACATTTTCTCCCCATCAATACTTTAGATAAATTTCCTGCCTTCACTTTCACAGATATTATGTACTATTCTTGGAATTGCCGTAGTATTGCTAAAGAAATTCCTTGCTATATAATTACCTGAGCTAGACCTGAATTATATAATTTATAATCATTCCATATACCTTCATTTCATTTGAATTTAAAGTAATCATTCCTTTTCTCCTTTTGAAAATCATTTGTCAAATTAGTTGCAAGTATTTTCATTTGTGACAGAATATTTCTTTCTGTTTGTGTTAAAAGACTTTAGTTTTTTGTTAATACTAATACTCTAACCAAAAATCCATGTCTGAAATATTATCAATCACTTTAGTCTTTATATACTTTTCAAATGAGAACAATCTTCCATGCCATAAATTTTCTTTAAAAACTGTCATATTCATTTGAATTTTCATTTAATAATGATCTTGAAAGTCCCAAGTTTCACCAGGTGAACTTAATTCAAGTTCAGATTCTACTTTAAAACAACTGGTAAGTCGTCATTTTCAAACGGTTCAACTACTGTCACCTTTTTGATTATAATTACCAAGAGAGTTCATTTCATCAAGCTTGGCTTTATGAATTCCAAATGATCCTTTAAAGAACCTTGTCGGATTAGGATTTGCCAATTTCATTTTTGGGCTATTATTTGATGCATAAGGTCTCCTTTATTTTAAATCAAAGATTAGGTTTGATTTGAGATAATAATACCATATTTTATTCTATATGTAAATGCTCAAAACAAAATCATTTTTTGATTACCAAATAGTACAAAAATAGAATGGAAGCAATTTTGTAAAGTAGATTTGCTCTCTACTTTTCGGATATTCCAAACTGTTCTTGTTCTGTTCAGATATTCTGAACATTTCAAATTTTACCAAATTTAAATATTAACTTTCTTGTGTCTAGTCCTCACATAATCGTATTGAATTTTTTATTAAGAAGGCTGACCAGTTCATTGCTCATTCTTTCCGTAGCAATAACTATTTCCAGAGGCATCCGACAAAGTTAATGTTTCTACCACACTGTATATAAGATACTTGCACACTTAACAATTCATCTGATAGAATTGGGGAAGCCATATCAATAGATGAGTTTAAAGGGACGTCGAACCGAAAAAGTATCAAACTATTGTTGTGAATCCTATAAACACAAAGTTCTGATATAATTTCACCAATAAAGATGCATGTTATTAATACTTTAAGTCTCTTGATAAGTCAAAACGCATGAATGTAAAATATTTCTCATGTGATATGAATAAGACTTCTATAGATATAGCTAAAAACATACTCTTCCAAATGCTAAGATATAGTTGCTGACAGGTACCACTTTATAAGGCAGGTATATTGGGCCTGGAGAAGGAAAGCACACTTCATAAAAGAGTTGTTTATTGCTACTTGATGAAAATCATACTCAAAGTAAGGAGTGCTACTTCGCGAATGGCTGCTTGAAGTGGAAAATCTCGGCATAAAAGAGTTTAATGCGGCAATCACAGCATTTAGAAATAACATAAATACATCTTAACCAATTTAAGTATCGACATATATCAAATGGGTTTCATAGAAGGGTTTCTAATAACAAGATAAAGGTATTTTAAAAGAATATCTTATGGTGTACGTAACTTTACATATTTTAGAATAGAATTTTTAACAAGCATATTTAAAATGTCTGGGGACGAGGTCTTTTTGTTGTGCAAAATATTTATCAGGCTTTAAATATATAATGCCAGGTAAAATGCTAAGTTCAAAAAAATTCAATATAAAAAGTGGCTGAAAAATCAACCCACCCCAACACTTGACAAAGAACCTTAATTTAGATTCATATGTTTTATTTCGAAAGCCTTATTTCTGGAGTAATTATAACTGATAGGTTCATCATATCAAAAGAATACCCTAAGATACCCTTCTGCGCAGAAGTGTAGCTTGGTCTTTAAGTTCTTTATCGGAACTGTTTTTCCAAGCTCTTTGTAAATAACAGGCATTGCAGCCATATTTCACTTTCCCTAAGATCATATATATCATAGTACAGCAGATTACCGTTCATAGGCATTAAGATTATACCCGCAACCACTGGGTGTCTATATTAGCAAGACAAAGAAGTACAAAAAGTATATTTCCTGCATAGAAACTTAACGGTAACAGGAAAGCCTTTCAATTCCCTCCAATTATGATAAAGGCAATACAAAACATAAGAAAATCATGCAAATACACTTGGAAGAGTGCGCAGTGTTGTAAGTCCATAAGGTTATATACAGATACATCTTTGGCAAAGTCAACTGATATAAGTGCTAATGTTAATATTGAATTTAGGATTATATGAATACAATACTTTATTATTTCATTTAACTGAAAAATTTTAATACCGTAATAAATACTATATTGATTAAGGTAGCCAGAAGTTCAAAAATCCTCTTCTTGTATATTTGAATAGGTAAAATCAGCCGGCAAAGAACCGCCTAAAATATCTCAAAAATATATAGCCTAATTCCTATAAAAGAATATAAAAGCAGCAACAACTGCATTAACGGTATATAAACTAAGTCTTGGTATGAAAGTTGCATTATCCATGGTTTTATTAAACTTATTCATATTAAAGGACTTTGAATTATCCTCTATGAACTTCCCTAGATAGTGTGTACAGGAAGGCTATAGGTAGTGACCATATAAGAGTTCCTATATTTTCAGAACATTGACATCGGAAGAATAAATGGTCAAAATATTTTTAAAAAGTAGCATCTGCACTTGAAAGCAGGAAAAATGACAATCATTATAAACGATACCAATCAAAAACTGAGAAAATATGCAAAAGTACTTAGTCTTTTGTACTTGAAGTGCTTTTTCCCTCTTTGAAAACATGCAACCAAAAAGAAGTAGCATTATGTATAGAACAAATATAAGTGCATTGATATAGTCATATAATATGTTATTAGTTTCACTTTTGTTTGTTAAATACCGCTACAGGAAGTGTGTATAAGCATAAATTCATAGCTATTTGCATAAATATATTAAGGGAATGAAGAAAAATAGTAAAGCTGCAGTGTATTAAAAGTATCAAGTAATTGATAAAATAATACTTTTCTATTGAATTTAATATTTTAATTTAGCATATGAAGCACTGAGATAACATAAAGCACATGTATAAGGTAGTTCCAAACCCAAAAGTCACTATACCTACGGAAGTATAATATTTTATGCATAAAATGCGAGTATAAATACAACGGGCAGCATTATTAGTATCTAATGTCAAATTTAGATAGGTTTTTTTTGGGAGTCTTATTTGAAGTTTCAATCATATTAATGCCGATCAGGAGTACTTGCAGTATTGTTTGAACTGTCAGCTATATTATTGCCTGGTACTTGCAGTGTTGTTTGAACTGTCAGCTATTATTGCCTGCACTTCTGCAGTGTTGCCGGAACTGTCGATACATTATTGTTTGCATTTGCAGTTATATCATTATCTGAATTTATAGCTGTATAATTATCTGATAAATTTCTCGCTCATGTTAAAGACCTCCTTTAGTTTCTTCGTCAGGTATGTATCCTAGCATATCTGCCACTCTGGCAGTTGTCTTCATATAGCCCAAAGGGAGAATCACCGCCTGGCTTTATTATTTTAAGTATCGGACAAATTGGCGCTGTGATACCTATTCGCTCGGCAAGCCTCCGCAGACATCTTCCTTTTGCCATTACCACATCTATACTACCATAATCATAACTTTTCCTCATGGTATACCATTTTCTTATTATTTCATAGCCTCTGTAAAGATACATTCTAATTACCTTATATTTACAACGCAGAGCCTGTAACAAGTAATACAAAAAGGTAGATAGAAAATGTTAAAATAAAGCATGTTAAATGAGACAATAAAACAGCACCATGAAAAAGACTCTAAGATACTTACATTTTCTGCTATAATACTTTTAGGACTTATGTATATTACATAAGAGCTTATATAGGAGAAATAGTAGTATAGGCAAGTATATCAAGTATGTAAACATAATCATATTAGAAAATGATATATACTTTCCGACAAGTTCTTCCTTGAAAGAGGAATATAATGCGCCTTAAGATAATAAATTTTATATCATATGTATGTAAATATTACAGTATACCCAATATGGCAAAAACAACACACATACCTTAGATAAAAGCTATACTTATTTTGTGTCCAATTCATCACAACCTCCTACTTTACATATAGATATTTACAAGCCAAAAATTCATTACTGGGAACATGATAACATATAATTTAATGTTTAGCAATAAAATGTATTGTTATTCGATAAAAAAAATATTGAGATTCATTAAGAATTGTTTTTTAAGATGAGTTGTAAGGTGATATTATTTATTAAAACATTTTGTAAATAAAAAGGAGCTGAAAATCAACCTACCCCAAAACTTGACAAAGAACTTGAAAAAAGAGCAGACGCCCTCAAGGTTCGTTCAAAATTTATCTATATTATATTACTTTCAATTGCTGCTCAGCGTTGCAAGTCTTGCAATCGGCACTCTGAACGGTGAACATGACACATAGTCAAGACCGATCTTGTGGCAGAACTCAACTGATGAAGGATCTCCACCGTGCTCTCCACAGATACCTACGTGGATCTCAGGTCTTGTCTGCTTTCCAAGCTCGATAGCCATCTTCATAAGCTTACCTACACCAACCTGGTCAAGCTTAGCAAACGGATCGTTCTCGAAGATCTTTCTGTCATAGTAAGCATTGAGGAACTTACCTGCATCATCTCTTGAGAAACCGAATGTCATCTGTGTAAGGTCGTTTGTACCGAAGCAGAAGAATTCAGCCTGCTTAGCAATCTCATCAGCTGTAAGACATGCTCTTGGAATCTCAATCATTGTACCAACTTCATACTTGATGTTTGATCCTGCTGCCGCAATCTCCTCATCTGCTGTCTTAACAACGATATCCTTAACGTACTTAAGCTCCTTAGCGTCAGATGAAAGTGGAATCATGATCTCAGGCTTAAGGTTCCAATCAGGATGAGCCTTAGCTACATTGATAGCCGCTCTGATAACAGCCTTTGTCTGCATTACTGCAATCTCAGGATATGTTACTGCAAGACGAAGTCCTCTGTGTCCCATCATAGGGTTAAACTCGTGAAGTGAAGCGATGATAGCCTTAATCTGTGCTACGCTCTTGCCCTGAGTCTTTGCAAGCTTCTCAATCTCAGATTCCTCTGTAGGAACGAACTCATGAAGTGGCGGATCAAGGAATCTGATTGTAACAGGATTACCCTCAAGTGCCTCGTAAAGCTTCTCGAAATCTCCCTGCTGTACAGGTAAAATCTTATCAAGAGCTTTCTCTCTCTCTTCTACTGTATCTGAACAGATCATCTCTCTGAATGCGTCAATTCTGTCGCCCTCAAAGAACATATGCTCTGTACGGCAAAGTCCGATACCCTCTGCACCAAGCTCTCTTGCTTTTCTTGCATCCTCAGGTGTATCTGCGTTTGTACGAACTTTAAGTCTTCTATACTTATCAGCCCATCCCATGATTCTTCCGAACTCACCTGCAATCTGAGCTTCCTGAGTTGGGATAGCACCGTCATAAACATTTCCTGTTGTGCCGTCGAATGAGATAACATCTCCCTCGTGGAATGTCTTTCCGCCGAGCTCGAACTTCTTGTTCTCTTCATCCATAATAATCTCTGAAAGACCTGATACACAGCAAGTACCCATACCACGAGCAACAACGGCTGCGTGTGATGTCATACCGCCACGAACTGTAAGAATACCCTGTGAAGCCTTCATACCCTCGATATCCTCAGGTGATGTCTCAAGTCTTACAAGAACAACCTTCTTACCTGCATCAGCCCATGTCTTGGCATCCTCTGCTGTAAATACGATCTGTCCGCTTGCAGCACCCGGTGAAGCGGCAAGACCCTTACCGATAGGTGTAGCCTTCTTAACAGCCTCTGTATCAAATGTAGGGTGAAGAAGTGTATCAAGGTTTCTAGGCTCGATCATTGATACAGCCTTAGCCTCGTCAATCATACCCTCATCTACAAGGTCACATGCAATCTTAAGTGCGGCAAATGCTGTTCTCTTACCGTTTCTTGTCTGCAACATGTAAAGTTTTCTATCCTCGATAGTAAACTCCATATCCTGCATATCTCTGTAATGATCCTCAAGCTTATGGCAGATCTCAACGAACTCGTTATAAACGTCAGGCATTACTTCCTTCAACTGATCGATATGCTGTGGTGTACGAACACCTGCAACAACGTCCTCACCCTGAGCGTTCATAAGGAACTCACCCATAAGCTTCTTCTCACCTGTAGCAGGGTCTCTTGTAAATGCAACACCTGTACCTGATGTATCACCCATGTTACCGAATGCCATCATCTGTACGTTAACTGCTGTACCCCATGAATATGGAATATCATTGTCACGACGATATACATTTGCACGTGGGTTATCCCATGAACGGAATACGGCCTTAACGGCAGCCATAAGCTGTTCCTTAGGATCTGAAGGGAAATCTGAACCGATTTTTGACTTATACTCAGCCTTGAACTGATTTGCAAGTTCCTTCAAATCTTCAGCTGTAAGGTCAACGTCCTGTGTAACTCCCTTTCTCTTTCATCTGGTCGATAAGAACCTCAAAATACTTCTTACCAACTTCCATAACTACGTCTGAGAACATCTGGATAAATCTTCTGTAGCAGTCATAAGCCCATCTTGGGTTACCTGACTTTGCAGCTAAAACCTCTACAACCTCTTCGTTAAGACCGAGGTTAAGAATTGTATCCATCATACCCGGCATAGATGCTCTTGCACCTGAACGAACTGAAACTAAGAGTGGATTTTCCTTATCACCGAATTTCTTTCCTGTGATCTCTTCCATCTTAGTAATATTCTCCATGATTTGACCCATGATCTCATCATTTATCTTCTCACCGTCCTCATAGTACTGAGTACATGCCTCTGTTGTGATTGTGAATCCCTGAGGTACAGGTAAACCGAGATTTGTCATCTCTGCAAGGTTTGCACCCTTACCACCCAAAAGATTTCTCATTGTTGCGTTACCTTCTGTAAAAAGGTATACCCACTTATTTGCCATACGTAAAAACCTCCATATGTATTTTCCTGTATTTTCCGCTCACCATTATACCATATTCATATAATATAGCAAAGCATAAAAAAAGAAAAATTATTTACCTTTTTACATTGTTTTTTTGATATTTTCTTACTAAAAAGATGATAATGGTGATTTTTTTAACAAAAATCCTGTATACAATATTCCGCTCATTTTCGTCAAAAATTTGTTTTTACAGTCATTAAATCCACAAAAACTTACAGCAAAAATAAAAACTTTATAAAAATTGTATTATAAAAAAATCTTGCAAATATAAACTTTTGCATTATACTATTAGTTGTAAAACAGTAAGAATAAGTTATTTAATTAATATAGTAGCTTCGGTCGCTTTATATATGCAATTGTAATGGAGGAATTATGCATCAGGAACAATGTATTAAGGACAATTTATATTATGTGGGTGGAAGTGACAGAAGGCAGAGACTTTTTGAGAATGCCTATCCTATTCCGAACGGAATGTCTTACAACTCATATGTTATATTGGATGAAAAAACTATACTCTTTGACTCTGTTGACAGATCTGTAGAGGGAGTATTCTTTGAGAACTTAAAGGCAACACTTGGTGACAGACCCCTTGACTACGTAGTAATAACACATATGGAGCCTGACCATGCGGCTACTTTGGGCGATCTTTTAAATATGCATCCTGAAATGATGATAGTAGGTAATGCAAAGATTAAGACAATGATCGGTCAGTTCTTTGACTTCTCTTTGGATCACAGATTCTTGGAAGTAAAAGAAGGCGACACATTGAGCACAGGCGAGCATACATTTAAATTTTATTTTGCTCCGATGGTTCACTGGCCTGAGGTAATGATGGTATATGATGAGAAATCAAAAGCGCTTTTCTCTTCAGATGCTTTCGGTTGCTTCGGTGCACTCTCAGGAAATATATTCGCAGATGAATTGAATTATGATTGTGAGTGGTATCCGGAATCCAGAAGATATTATGCAAATATTGTAGGAAAGTTCGGATTACAGGTATTAAATATCTTAAAGAAGCTTGCCGATTTGGATATAGAGCTTATCTGTTCACTCCACGGGCCTATATACAGAACAAAAGAGGATATTATTGCATGTTTCAAGAAGTATCAGACATGGGGTTCATATTCTCCTGAGGATGATGAGGTGGTTATATTCTCCGGTTCCGTTTACGGACATACAGAAGAATTTTCAACATTGCTTGCTACTTTGGTAGCTCAAAGAGGTATCAGAAATACAAAGGTACTTGATATTTCATCAATTGATGTATCTTACCTCCTCTCAGAGGCTTTCAGAGCAAAGGTACTTGTATTTGCTTCTGCTTCTTACAATGGCGGACTTTTCACTCCTATGGAAAACTTCCTTATGGACCTTGTTGCACATAATTTCCAAAACAGAGATGTTTTCGTGGTTGAAAACGGTTCATGGGCTCTTACAGCAGGCAAGAGTATGCGTGAGATTATAGGTCAGTTAAAGAAGGTAAATATTGCCGAAGAAACAATCAGCATCAAATCTCTTCTTACAAAAGATCAGTATGCCGATGCGGTTGCAATGGCTGATAAGATTGTTGAATGCTTAAAGAAATAAAATGTTTTTTATATGTATACCTGTATTTATGCGGGTATACATTTTTTATTGATTTTTTTATAACCCGGTAGTAAACTTGTACCTTGATTTAATTTACAAGGAGTTTTTATGGTTTCTAAAAAGATAAAAGCCGCTTTCTTTGCTGCATTTCCAAATACAATCCCTATTTTTGCCGGATTTTTATTCTTAGGTGTTGCCTATGGCATATATATGAATCAATCCGGTTTTAAATTTTACTATCCGATGTTTATGAGTTTTATCATATTTGCAGGCTCTGTAGAATTTGCTACCGTTTCATGGTTGCTTGGGAACTTTGATCCTGTAAATATCTTCTTTCTTACACTTATGATAAATGCAAGACATTTATTCTATGGACTTTCAATGCTTGAAAAATACAATATTCCGGGATGGAAGAAACTTTATTTAATTTACGGAATGTGTGATGAATCATTTTCTATAAATGCCACGGTAGATGTACCTAAGGATATTGACAAGGGTTGGTTTATGTTCTTTGTAACCATGTTAAACCAGATATATTGGGTAGCAGGTGCTACTATAGGCGGAATATTCGGAAGCTTTATCCCCTTTGATACCAAGGGAATAGAATTTGTTATGACTGCACTCTTTGTAGTTATATTCCTTGAAAATTGGCTTAAAGAAAAGGATCACAGCGCATCTGTTATCGGACTTTTTATTTCATTTATATGTCTGATGATTTTTAAAGGTACTAACTTTATCATTCCTTCAATGATAATAATACTTAGTGTACTTACATTACTTAGAGGGAAGTTGCAAAAATGAGTAAAATACAGCAGTTTGTTATAATATTAATAGTGGCATTTGCCACAATGATAACCAGATTTTTACCCTTTATAGTTTTTCCGGCAAACAAAGAAACTCCTCCATATATAAAGTATCTGGGCAATGTTTTACCTGCAGCCGTACTCGGGCTTTTAGTGGTATATTCACTTAAAGATGTATCAATATTTAATGAGTTGCACGCTTTACCTGAAGCCATAAGCATTGCGGTTATTGTAATATTACATTTTTTTGGAAAAAGACAGATGATACTTTCTATTTCAGCAGGTACAATACTTTATATGTTTCTTGTACAATTTATTTTCAAATAAATTGCTTGCAATTGTTTATGAATTACTATATCTTTATTATAGATTAAACATTTAAGGAGATTTATGAAAGAGATTGCAAAAAAAGTAAAAAGCGGACAGTTTTATTCTGATGGCAAGCGACAATGATATGAGAAATAACTGTCTTCAAAAATATTATAAAAAAATTTAAATAAAAAAACAGAGAACATATACTCTCAGAAAAATCAAAAGGATATTGAAAAACGCAAAGGCTGAAAAATATATCCTCTTCAATCCTTTTCAAGGCTTTTTGTTTGACGAGCATAAGATGGATACAGTTATAGCAGGTATCAATGATCTTATAAAGATGGAAGATCCTATAGGAAAGATAACATTGAAAAGAGAGCTTGATGCCGGACTTACACTTACCAGAACCACAACACCTATAGGTGTTATAGGAGTTATCTTTGAAGCAAGACCTGATGCTCTTGTTCAGATTGCTTCTCTATGTATAAAAAGCGGAAATGCAGCCATACTTAAAGGCGGCAGCGAAGCCAAACTTACAAACAGAGCACTTTTTGAAAGTATAAAAGAGGCCGTTTTAGAAGCCGGCCTGCCTGAGAATATACTTATACAGCTTGAAGCCAGAAGTGATGTAGGTGAACTGCTTGGATGTAGTGAATATGTGGACCTGCTTATACCAAGAGGTTCAAACTCTTTTGTAAAATATATTATGGACAATACAAGTATTCCTGTTATGGGGCATGCTGACGGTGTATGTCATACATATGTGGATGAGGACTTTGACCTTGAAAAGTCTGTAAGGATTTTGATAGATGCAAAGACTCAGTACCCTTCCGCATGTAATACTACAGAGACTTTGTTGGTTCATGAAAGAGCGGTTACAAAGCTTTTGCCGGAACTTAATAAAGCATTTATGGCGGCAGGCATTAAGGTATATGCCGACAATGATGTTTTGTCATATTTTGATAATGCAAATCTTGCAAATGATGAGTCTTTCCATACGGAATATCTTGAAAAGACTATCAATGTAAAAACTGTAAAGAGCATTGATGAAGCAATTGTTCATATAAATACTTACGGTTCACATCATACAGATGCCATACTTACAATTATAGACTCCAATGCCGATTATTTTATGAGCAGGGTTGATTCCGCAAATGTATATAAGAACTGTTCCACCAGATTTGCCGACGGATTCAGATACGGTTTCGGAGCCGAGGTGGGTATCAGTACCGGAAAGCTTCATGCCAGAGGTCCTGTAGGGCTTGAAGGTCTTTGTACTTACAAATACAAGCTCTATGGAAACGGAGATATCGTTGCAGACTATGCAAACGGAAATAAAGAATTTCATTTTAGAGAATTATAAAAGGAAGGGTAATCCCCTTCCTCTTTTTATACTTATCTTACCCATGCACCGTTTGCGCCGAGTCTGAATGAATCAACTGTTGTATTTGTAGCCATATATCCCGAGCCCGGATAGAAATAGTACCAGTTTCCGCTGATCTGTGTCCATCCCTCACACATAGCACCGTTGCTGTCAAGGTAGTAATACTTTCCGTCACTGCTGTGAAGCCATGTATTGCTTAGCATCTTACCTCTTGGAACCTCAGCATTCATGTAATACCACTTACCGTTTGACTGCTGCCAACCGGTTGTCATATATCCGTAGGAATTCATATAGTAATACTCTCCTTCGACCTTCTGCCAACCTGTAAGCATTCTGCCGGCATCATCAAAAAGATACCATTTATCTGCTATATATTCCCATCCGCTTGTCTTAAGACTTCCGTCAGGGAATCTGAAATACCATGTATCTCCCGATTTATTCCAGCCTATGCCGTTTCCAACCTGAGTTGTTACATTATTATTTCCTGTTGAGACATTTGAAGCATCCAGATAGAATTCATCTGAAGTAATCCACTCCGAATGTCTTCCATAGTCCTTATCTCCATGTGAAACCGTTCTGATTCTGAACTTATATGTACCCTTTTGAGTCATATCATTTCTAAAGTTATAATTGCTGCCCTTGTAGTTTTCAACTCTTGTGACCTGTGTACTTCCACGCAACAGTATAAGTTCATAGTATCCTGAAGTCTCAGATGGTTCATCCCACTTGGCAATACCTATACCGCTGTCCTTCCACTCTACATCCTCAGGGGCTTCATAAGTTCCCTTTAACGGATTTAACTTGATATTTACTACCAAATCACCGTTTTTCTTGGATGAAGAAAGAAACTTTCCACCGTTCACAGATATGTTTGAAGATGAATATGTTCCCTTAAATGAATAGTCGCTGTTTGCTTCCAAAGTTATTTTCATCTTTACTTCATCACCTATGTTCAGACTGCTTCTTCCGCTTGTAATCTCGGCATCCGCTATATTGAATCTGTCGGATGTGGTATATACATTTATATCTCCGCCTGAGCTACTTCCGTAGTTTATACTTAGATTATCTGTACGATCTCCTATACTCAAATCCGAATTTACTTTTATCGTGACTGAGCTAATAGTTTTATTTGCAGCATAAGCAGGTTTTGATAAAAGTGAACATAATAAAATAGTTCCGAAAACAGCTATTTTTTTAGCTAACCTCATATATTCCTCCTTATATTTTTTGTATCATATCATATGATACAAATATATTTATACTATAAGTATATGTAATTTGAGTGTATATGTACAGTTAAAAATTTTTCTTACTTATTCATATCTTTCGGCTCAAATTTTATTCAGAATATATTCAATTAAATGTTGCTTAAAAATATACTTCCATTACAATATCTGATAAAAAAAGTAAATAACTCAACGTTTTCATCTTTTTTTGTCAAAGGCATCCACTTTATTCTTTGCATACTCAAGTCTTTTTTTCAAATCATCTACAATCTCGTTTTTTTTGTCATCCTCTATGTGAACCAGAATATCATACAGCTTCGACAAAGACTCATCTCCCTTATCAAAGCTGTTATATATACTCAAATCACAGAGCCTTTTAATATCCGCAAAGGAGAGTACATTCTTGTAAAAATATATAAGTATAAGAAGCATCACATGATTCTTGGTATATTTTTTCTTATCGGAAGGCGGCAAAAGCTTGTTCTTCGTATAATTATTGATCATGGTTTTTGTAAGAAGCTTATCATCCTCCTCTCGTTTGAAACTTTCAAGCTCCTCGTCAATAAAACTTGTCATCTGATCCATATACAAAGAAATATCCGGTATATCTTCCGATTTTACAATATCCAAGCCCTCAAAATGCTTTATCATATCATTGATAATTTCTTTATTGGTTTTCATAACATCAGTATATAGTATTAAAAACCATATATCAAGTAGATAAAAAGAGAGCCGGTAAGCGACCCATATCTTATAATTTATTATTGATAAACTTCTCAAAAAGTGTATATCCTTCCTCTATAAATATTCCGGATTCTTTTTGCATTCTTTTTCCGTATAAGTTATTGCAACATCCGTTTCATTATTTGATCTGTATATCTTAAAAGGAACAGGGTCTGAAGAATGAGTCTTGGTCTCGATAGGTGTCGGATGATCCGGCATTATAAGCATTGCAAAGTCTTCGTTTGCTTCTCTAAGTGCCTCACAAAGAGGTCCTACAACTCTTTCATCGATTCGCTCCACCGCTGATATCTTACCTTCAGTATCTCCATGATGTCCGCACTCATCCGGTCCTTCCAGATGAATATATAAGAAATCATTTCCGTCCTCAAGCAAAGTCTTTTTTGCAGCTGCAAGCTTACCCTCATAATTTGTGTCCACAGTACCTGTAGCACCTTCCACATCGATGCTCTCCATTCCTGCGCTAATGCCGATACCTTTTATAAGATCCACAGCTGAGATAACCGCACCCCTAAGTCCGTTTTTCTTTTCAAAGTTTTCTACATTAGGTTTGGTACCTTCTCCCCAAAGCCATATGGAGTTTGCAGGATTTTTTCCCTCCGCCTTTCTCTTTAAATTCACAGGATGATCCTTTAAGATATTATAGCTTCTTTCCATAAGAGATAAAATCTTATCATTTTTCGGTAAGTATTCACCTATTACTCTGTCAGATATATCATGAGGAGGTGTAAGATCAAGTCCGGTCTTTCCGTTGTCCCATATCAAACAATGTCTGTATGATATTCCGGGATAAAACTTGAATTCCTCATCTCCAAGCTCTTTTTCCACTGTTTCAATAAGCTCTCTTGCCTCCTCAGTGGATATCTCACCGGCAGAATAGTCAAGCATTGTTCTTTTTTTCGGATCCTCCTCATCTGATAGAGTAACCAGATTACATCTTATTGCAACATCTGTTGCTTTCATATTTATACCTATACTTACAGCTTCAAGTGGTGATCTACCCGTATAGCACTTAAGAGGATCATATCCCATTACTGCAAGGTTTGCCACATCACTTCCCGGCTTTAGCTCCTTCGGCACTGTTCTTGCCATACCGAGCACGCCCTTAAGAGAGTCAATATTTGGCTTTTTAGCCACATCAAGTATTGTCTTATTGCCAAGTTCAGGAATATCTTTATCCGCCATTCCGTCTCCAAGTATAACTATGTATTTCATATTATCCACCTTTTTGTTTATTTGCTTAATGCACCTATAAAGTTCTTCATTCTTTCATTAGTTGATGCAAAGACTTCCTCAGGAGTTCCCGACTCAACTATCACTCCGTCAGACATAAATATTACCTTGTCGGATATTTCTTTAGCAAACGCCATCTCATGTGTAACAATGACCATGGCAATTTTTAAATCGGACAAAGATTTTATTACTCTGAGAACTTCTCCCGTAAGCTCCGGATCGAGTGCGGATGTCGGCTCATCAAAGAAAAGTATCTTCGGATTTAGCGCCAGTGCTCTGGCAATAGCGACTCTTTGAGACTGACCGCCTGAAAGCTGATAAGGATATGCTTCGGCTCTGTCCTCAAGCCCCATCTTCTTTAGCAGAGAAAAGGCTTCTTCTTTCACTTCTTCCTTATCCCTTTTTTGTACTCTTATCGGTGCATCACAGATATTTTGCAATACATTCATATGTGGGAAGAGATTGAAGTTTTGGAATACAAGGCCGAAGCATTCAGAAATTTCTTTCAATTTACTCTGGCTCTCATAAACCGCCTTACCGCCTACACTTTTACAAACCGAGTTTCCGTTATAGCTAAGTTCTCCGTCATCCATTTCTTCCAATAATGTAGCACAGCGCAAAAAGTGTGGATTTGCCTGAACCTGACGGACCTATAATACTCAAAATTTCACCTTCTTTTACTTCCAGTGATATATCCTTTAAAATTTCCACACCGCCAAAGGATTTCTTTACTGATTTCATACTTAATAATGACATAATCACCTACTTGTAATATTCTAATTTCTTCTCTATTGCTTCCATTACAAACGCTACTATTAAATTAAATATATAATAGAACAATGCAGGGCACACAAAGGGTAACATACTTGTTGTACTGCTTTATGAGTGCCTTTGCCATTGTAAACATCTCCGCCACACTTATTGTAAAGGCCAAAGATGTATCCTTTACCAAAGTTATTACCTCATTTGTTATAGACGGTAAAATTCTCTTTATTACCTGTGGCAGTATTATAACAAAGAAAGTCTGAGATTTACTGTATCCCAATATCTTTGCGGCTTCGTACTGTCCGCTTGGCATGGACTGAATTCCGCTTCTGTATATCTCTGCAAAATATGCCGCATAATTTACCACAAAACCGATTATGGTGGCAACTATCCTGTAATTTCCTGAAGTTGATACTCCGAAAATATAATATGGTCCGAAGTATACAACCATCAGCTGTAACATAAGCGGTGTACCGCGCATTATTGAAATATATACCTTGCACAGATATGAAATAAACTTTATTTTACTCAATCTGCCGAAGGCAACCAACAATCCCAGCGGAAGTGAAAGTAACAGTGTGATAAAAAATATCTGTATACTGACCAACATTCCGGGTACAAGCTTTAATGCAATATCAAGAATATTCATAAAATCTCCAATCAGTGTAAATATCTTACTATTATATCCTTTATTTTACAATCCTACCATAAGTTATTTCTTAAAGCTTTGCAGAATTGCAAAATAAAAGTCTTATATCTATAAGAAAAAGAAAACGCCGGCATATATCTGTCGGCGTCTTAATTTTACTCTAAAGTTGTAACATCCTTACCAAACCATTTTTCTGAAATAGTTTTCATTGTTCCGTCCGCTTTCATATCTTCAAGTGCTTTTTGTACTTCATTTTTTAAAGTTTCATTTCCAAGCTTAAATCCGACACCGTATTCCTCACTTGAAAGAGGTGTATCAAGTACTGTAAATCCGTTTCCTCCTCTCTTTGTAATCTGATAGTTTGCTACTACACTGTCCATTGCAATGGCATCCACACCGCCCATCTCAAGATCCATAAAACCTGTATTATAATCCGCTACAGTCTGTAATTTACCGAAAGTATTTGCAAGTTCGGTGTTTTCCTTCAACGCCGCCTCTGCTGATGAATCTGTCTGAACCTCTACAGTCTTTCCTGCAAGATCCTCTATTGAATCAATACTTGAATCTGATTTTACAACAAATACCTGATCGTTTTTCATATATGGTTTTGACCATGTGTACTTATCTTCTCTACCCTGAATACTGAAGCCGTTCCAGATACAGTCAATGTTTCCTGATGTAAGCTCCATATCCTTTGCATCCCATGCTATAGGCTGATATTTGATTTCCTTGCCTATTCTCTTTGCAACTTCAGCTGCAAGCTCAAGGTCAAATCCTGTGAACTCTCCGTCATCTCCTACAAAGCCCATAGGTGGGAAGTCCTGATCAAATCCCACTGTGAAAGTAGACTTATTCTCTGATGCCGCTGTGGTAGTATCATCCGACTTACTCTCCACCGCACTTGTATCTGCTGATGCTGATGTGCTCTCTGCAGTCTTTGCTGATGAACAACCTGCCAACATAATTGTTGCTAAGATTCCAAGTAAATAAATTTTTTTCATAAATACACCTCATAACTTTCTTTGACTTTTGTTTTCTCTTTATAGTTCATTATGGTAGCATACTAAAGTATATCTGTCAACACTTTATTTTACTACCATGATAAAGTGTTATTATCAATACATTATCTCTCTACTATAGTATAGAAATATTTTATACTTATATAAAAAGAGTCGCTATACTAATCAAATTCTATAATATATGTTGATCATCTGCTCAACTCACATTATAGACTTTTGTATAACAGCTCTTGTAAAAATTTATTTATCGTAAGAATTGTCTTTTAAATGTACTTCCAACTGATTGTAAGGAATCTCTATTCCGTTTTTATCAAATTTAACCTTAATTTCTTCTATAAGGCCCCATTTGACGGTCCAATAATCATCAGTCTTACACCAGGCTCTTCCACCAAGGATTACAGCAGATGATGCCAAATCGCTAACATATGTTAAAAATCTCTTTATTTTTTTAATATCAGCCCGTTTTCATCAATGGCGTCTTTTATAAGCTTCTTTTGCCTTTCTGATATCGGAATCATATGACACACCTACTTGAATATCTATTCTCCTGGTATCATTCGCAGTAACATTTGTTATAACATCGTTTGCAAGCGCACCGTTGGGTATGGATATTCTCTTATTATCGGCCGTCAAAAGTATTGTATATATTACTCCTATTGTATCTACAATACCCTCGGCCTTCGGTGTGATTATATAATCACCTCTGACAAAAGGCCTGCTGAAAAGTATTATCATTCCACCTGCAAAGTTGCTTAAGCTTCCCTGCCATGCAAGTCCTATCGCAACACCTGCAGAACCAAGTATCGCTACCACACTGCCCTGATTTACTCCCAGTCTCCCGGCCAGTCCAAGTACTACCATGGCGTACAGTAATACTTTCAGCGTTGACAGAAGAAACTTTCTTACAGTCAAATCAACATTTATCTTTTTCAGAAACTTTTCAAGCATTCGTGATAAAAATTTTATCACCTGACCGGCAATAATAAATGTAATTATCACTATTACAATATTATAGGCTATTGCCAATAATACCGGAGAAAGCTCTTTTAAAGTCTGCATCATAACACTTGGTTTAAGCTTTTCTATATCCTGTGCTACAGACTCGGCAACTTCACTTTCAGAAATACTCGGTAAACTTGAACTTATTTCACCGGTCATATAAATTCCGGTAAAGCTTTTTAATATATTATAAAAATCCACTATTTCGCCCACTTAAATACTATTGTAGCCATTGGAGGAACCTTTATCTTAAGTGAATTTTCTCTGCCGTCCACTTTTTTCTTAACAGATTTCTTCGCTCTCTTATTTCCGACTCCGCTTCCGCCATACTTCTTATCATCTGAATTGAAGATCTCGGTATATGTTCCCTTATATGGAACACCGATTTCTCTTTCATAAACAACCGGTGTGAAATTGCATACCACAACCAATGTGTCTTCCTCATTCTCGGTCTTTCTAAGGAATACAACCGTACTTTCATCCTTTGATGTACAGTTTATCCACTCGAATCCGTCAGGATTATAATCAAGCTTATAAAGTGCAGGATAATCCAGATACAGTTTATTCAAAGCCTTTGAATACTTTTGCATCTTACTGTGAATATCGTAATCAAGCAGATTCCACTCAAGTGATACATTTTCATTCCACTCATTCATCTGACCGAATTCCTGTCCCATAAAAAGAAGCTTCTTTCCCGGATGAGTCATCATATATCCGTATGCCGCTCTGAGGTTTGCAAACTTTTCTTCCTGAGTTGCTCCCGGCATCTTTCCTGCAAGAGTAGCCTTACCGTGAACCACCTCATCATGACTTAAAACAAGAATAAAGTTCTCACTGTAGTGATAAAAAAGCGAGAATGTCAAAGCATTATAATCTCCGCTTCTAAAATATGGGTCAAGCTTCATAAACTCAAGGAAGTCATTCATCCAACCCATATTCCACTTATAGTCAAATCCAAGTCCGCCTTCATTTAAATCACCGCTTACTTTAGGCCATGCTGTAGACTCCTCGGCTATCAAAAGGCTTGAAGGATTTTTTTCTTTTTGTAAATTGAATTCAGATGCTTTAAGAACTCTATAGCATCCAGATTTTCATTGCCGCCATATATATTTGCAACCCACTCTCCCGAGTTCTTACCGTAATCAAGGTAGAGCATTGAAGCTACCGCATCCATTCTTATACCGTCAACATGGTATTTATCCGCCCAGAAAAGTGCATTTGAAATAAGGAAGTTGCTTACCTGAGGTCTTGCATAATTATATATCAATGTACCCCAATGCGGATGTGCTCCCTGTCTGGGATCTGCATGCTCATACAAATGACTTCCGTCAAAACATGCAAGGCCGTGCAAATCTCTTGGGAAATGAGCAGGTACCCAATCAAGTATTACTCCGATTCCCTTCTTATGTAAATAGTTTATAAAGTACATGAAATCATCCGGTGTACCGTATCTGCTTGTAGGGCTGTAATATCCTGTCACCTGATAGCCCCAACTTGCATCAAGCGGATGCTCCATTACAGGCATAATCTCCACATGTGTATAATTCATCTTCTTTACGTAAACAGAAAGTTTATGTGCTATCTCACGATAATTATAGAATACAGAGCCGTTTACTTCCTCACCGTTCTCATAATACTGCATTTCTTTTCTTATCCATGAACCAAGGTGTAATTCATAGATATTCATTGTCTGCAGATTCATTCACCTTTGTAGATTGGATATTTTCTCTGTCTTTCATCCAATCCTCATCACTCCATTCAAAGCCTGAAATATCCGCAACTATACTTGCAGTATTCGGTCTAAGCTCTGAATAAAATGCATAAGGGTCGGACTTTAGCATAGGCTCTCCCTTTTTTGTCTTTATTTCAAATTTATAAAGGCTGCCTACACTAACTCCGGGTATAAATATTTCAAAAACCCCGAAATCACCGAGTCTCTCCATCTGATGTCTTCTGCCGTCCCAAAGGTTGAAATCACCTACAACAGATACTCTCATAGCTTCAGGTGCCCATACCGAGAAGTTTACACCCTCCACTCCTGAGATTGTCATAGGCTTTGCACCCATTTTCTCATAGATTTCATAGTTGATTCCGGCATCAAATTTTGATAAATCTTCCTCGGAGTATATACTGTCAAAGGAATACGGATCTGATATGGTCTGTTCTGCTTCATTATCATATTTAACTATAAATTTATATTTAAACTCCTGCTTTCTTCCCACAAAGCATGCAAAAAATCCGGCTTCATCCATACATTGCATTGCAACAGGATTTTTGTTCCCGTCAATCAACAACGCCATCTCTTTTGCACTTGGTATAAAAGCCTGAACCAAAAAACCTCCATCCACTCTATGTGAACCGAGAATCTTCTTTGGTCTGTCACATTCTGAATAAGTGATCTCCTCTATCGCTGCCCAATCCATCAAATCATATAAATTCTTATCCATAGCCTAACCCTTCCTTCTAACATTATGAGTAACAGTTCAGATAATATACTGCCTACTTATCCGCTCCATAACATTTACATAGATTATACTATTCTTTTGCAAAACATGAAAGTAAATGTTATAAACTACACTGTTTAAATATGACTATTATTACTTATTATTTTTTTATACTTCATTATACTTTTTTTACTTCTATTATTATACCATAAAAACAAAACTCAAGATATTTAAAGTATTCCAAAAATATGTTTATTATTATTTTCATAATTATTTTATCATTTGGTTGTATTATAAATTCAATTATCGTAAAAATAGTATGAGTTCAAATAAAGAAAAAATTGTGAGAGAAAATTAGATTGGAGAAGATGATGAATAACAATTCAGATTTTGACGTTGTAAAAGAAATTTTCAGTTGATTTCTATAATAGTGGTAGTCGCTGTGATAGCGCTTGTTTTAAACCTTTTATTATAGCAAATTCGAGAGTACCGTCTGCGTCTATGGAAAATACTATAATGACAGGGGACAGAGTTGTCGGATTCAGACTCACTTATCTTTTCCAGGAACCGAAGCGTGGGGATATCATAATATTTAAATTCCCTGATGATGAGAGTCTATACTATGTAAAGAGAATTATCGGTGAGCCGGGAGATATTGTAGATATCAAGGACGGCAAAGTGTATTTGAACAATTCCGAAACTCCGCTTGAAGAAGATTATATAAAGGAGCCTATGATACCCGAGGCCGATATGCATTTTGAAGTACCTGACGGAGCTTACTTTTGTTTAGGTGATAACCGAAACAATTCTGCAGACTCCAGAAGATGGGTACACCCATATGTATATAAAGAGAAAATAATTGCAAAGGTAATCTTCCGCTACTTCCCGGGATTTAAGATGTTGAAGTAATATGAATTGAATTTGAAAAACAGGCATATCAATGATATATGCCTGTTTTTTGATATTAAATTTAGTTTTTAAAACTATGTATAGGTGCAGGTATTCTGCCACCTCTGTTTACAAATTTCTCACATGAGAAGCTGTTTACAGGCATTATAGGCGCATAGCCTAAAAGTCCTCCAAACTCTACCACTTCACCCTCGCCTTTTCCGATAACAGGTATAAGTCTTACTGCAGTAGTCTTTTGATTTATCATACCGATAGCCGCCTCATCAGCTATAATACCTGCTATTGTCTCTTCCGAAGTATCTCCGGGTATGGCAATCATATCAAGACCTACAGAGCATACGCAGGTCATTGCCTCAAGCTTTTCCAAAGTCAAAGCTCCGGCATTCACCGCATCTATCATACCTTGATCTTCCGATACAGGAATAAATGCACCTGAAAGTCCTCCTACATATGAAGAGGCCATAACACCGCCCTTTTTCACCTGATCGTTTAAAAGTGCAAGTGCCGCTGTAGTCCCCGGTGCACCTACTCTTTCAAGTCCGATTTCTTCAAGTATTTCAGCTACGGAATCTCCTACGGAAGGTGTCGGTGCCAATGAAAGATCTATTATTCCGAAAGGAATACCAAGTCGTTTTGACGCTTCTCTTGCCACAAGCTGTCCGACTCTTGTAATCTTAAATGCCGTCTTTTTTATAGTCTCACAAAGCACCTCAAAGTTTTCGCCTTCGGCTCTCTTTAAAGCCGCACGCACAACTCCCGGTCCGCTGACACCTACATTTATAATGGCATCGGCCTCTGTAACACCATGGAATGCACCTGCCATAAAAGGATTGTCATCAGGAGCATTGCAAAATACCACAAGCTTTGCACAACCGATAGAATCTCTGTCGGCTGTCATAATTGCGGTGTCTTTTACTATTTTTCCCATAAGCCTTACAGCATCCATATTAAGTCCTGTCTTTGTTGATCCCAAGTTTACAGAGCTGCAAATAAAGTCCGTCTCATTCATTGCCTGTGGTATTGACTCGATAAGAAGTCTGTCAGCCGCAGTTATTCCCTTTGAAACTATGGCTGAATATCCCCCCAAAAAGTTTACACCTAGGTCCTTTGCAGCCTTATCAAGTGTCTTTGCTATCTGTACAAAGTCTTCTTTTGTCTTGCAGGCGCTTCCACCCACCAAGGCGACAGGTGTGACCGATATTCTCTTGTTTACAATAGGTACACCGAAGTCCTTTGATATTTCGTCACCTACTCTTACAAGGTCCTTTGCGGTGTTTGTTATCTTATCATATATATTTTTACAAAGCTTATTTAGTCTTTGTCTATACAGTCAAGTAAGCTTATTCCAATAGTAATAGTTCTGACATCCAACAGATCCTTGTCGATCATGTCGTTAGTCTCTATTACTTCAAACATATTCAGCATAATTCCTCCTAGAGTCTGTGCATGGATTCAAAAATTTCTTCTTTTTGAGCTTTTATCTTTACTCCGATCTCATCCCCGAGTACATCCAGATCCTCAACAACTTTTGTAAATTTTACAGTGGCGTTTTCCATATCTGTAATCATCATCATATTGAAATATCCGCTTACTATTGTCTGTGATATGTCCAATATATTTATTTTATTTTCTGCAAGATATGTACATACTCTTGCTATAATACCTACTGTATCCTTGCCCACCACAGTTATTATGACTTTGTTCATAAAATTCTCCATTCCTAACATTACACATAGCAAATTTCAGATAATGCATCTCTTTTTGCCACTTCTATATCAAAAATCTTTCGGATTGTAAGGTCTCTCATCTGCAAAAATTTCATATCTTACACTTTCAAGAGCCAGTTCCGGAAGATTATTCTTATCTGAAAGATGTCCTAAAAAAGATTTTCTTTATATTTTTCATTTAAGATCTCACATATAAGCTTTCCCTGAATTTTTCATTGGAAAGATGTCCTCTTTCACTAATATTCTTCTCTTAAGCTCATATGGATATGGACCTGTTTCAAGCATTCTGATATCGTGATTTGCTTCAATAAGTAACGCATCCAGATTTGAAAGATTATCGACAATATCCTTTGTATATCTTCCGAGGTCTGTAGCTACCGCAATTTTTATTTTCGCATTCCACCCTGTACCCGAAGGGCTCATTTGCATCATGGTCTATATCAAATGCCAAAACTTCCAAATCTCCCAAACTTGTATATTTTTTTGATTGTATTATATGAAAATAATCTTTAATTTTTAGAGTATTTATCTCTTTCTTTTTAAATATCTGAGCGTACCTTCTGATGCATATACAGGAATTTCATTTTTTCTTACAAAGACTTCCAGACCTGATATATGGTCACTATGTTCATGTGTCAAAAATATTCCTGAAATATCTTTTCCGCAAAGCCCCAATTCGTTCAGTCTTGTCTCTATTTTTTTATTTGAAATACCCGCATCCACCAGAATATGAGTATTCTCACTGCCAATGTAAGTGGAATTTCCGTCACTTCCGCTTGCCAAGCTAACCAGTCTCAAAGTATCACCTCAAAGCCTCTCTTATGTTTTTCTCCAATTCAGATCTATCGCCGTTATTTTGTATAATTTTATCCGCAATAGACTCAAAATCCGACTCTTTTGGCTGCTTTGCGATTATCTGCTCAATTCTCTCTTTCTCAAGCCCTCTTGATAATATAAGTCTGTCTGTTCTGATTTCAATATCTGTATGCAGATACCAAATCTCATCATAGATATCCTTATTATCAGGCATAAGCGCCTGCTCCACCACATTCAATCTGTTCTCTAAAAGTCGGCTTTTAATTTCTTCATATACCAAAGGATGTATTATACTGTTTACCAGCTTTAATTTCTCTTTATCATAGTAAAGTATATCACCTAATTTTTTTCTATCAATGTTTTTATCATCCAGTATAATATCCCCAAAAACCGACCTAAGGGCAGTGTAACCTGCCCTGTCTTTTTCATATAAAAAATGTGCCACTTTATCGGCTTCTATTATATTTGCAAAATGCTCTTCTCTAAGTATTTTCAAGGCTTCGCTTTTTCCGGAGCCTATACCTCCCAAAAGCAAAATATTCATTATTTTGCCTCCAACCAGGTTTTTCCTATATGAGCATCTACTTCAAGCGGAACTTTGAGGCTTACCGCCTCTTTCATCGCCTTTTCTACAAGTTCTGAGACTTTTTTGCCTCTTCTTCTTTTACTTCCACCAAAAGTTCATCGTGGATTTGCAATACAATTCTTGCGTCAAATCCGCTCTTTTCAAGCGCATCATCCACTTTCAGCATGGATATTTTCATAATATCCGCAGCGCTTCCCTGTATAGGCGAATTCATTGCAACTCTGTCACCGAATGATCTGGTCATAAAGTTTGAACTCTTTATCTCAGGTATAGGTCTGATTCTGCCAAACATTGTTTTTACATAGCCTTTTTCCTTGGCATCCGCCACCTGTTTATCAAGGAATGTCTTTACACCGCCATATATCTTAAAATAATTGTTTATATAATCCAGTGCTTCTTTTCTTGATATACTTAAGTCTTCCGAAAGTGCGAATGCGGAGATACCGTATACCACTCCGAAGTTTACAGCCTTGGCATTTCTTCTAAGCTCCGGTGTCACCTCTTCAAGCGGCACATGGAAAACCTGTGATGCCGTAGCCGCATGAATATCCGCTGCAGAGTGATAGCTCTCTATAAGTTTTTCATCACCTGAAAGTGAAGCCAAAACTCTAAGCTCTATCTGAGAGTAGTCGGCATCCACAAATACATAGCCTTCCTTAGGTACAAAGATATCTCTTATCTTACTTCCCATCTCGGTTCTTACAGGAATATTTTGCAGGTTCGGATCTGTAGATGAAATACGTCCTGTTGCAGTAATTGTCTGATTGAAGGTACCATGTATTCTACCGTCTTCTCTTATATATCCTGCAAGTCCTGTGGCATAGGTTGAATTAAGCTTTGTAAGCTGACGGTACTCAAGTATATCTCTTATTATCTCATGCTCAGGTGCAAGCTTTTTCGAGTACATCCATGCCGAGTAGAGTAACCTGTCTTTGTCTTTTTTTCCTCCTGAAAGCTTGAGCTTTTCAAAAAGTATCTCTCAAGCTGTTTTTGGAGAATTTATATTGAAGCTTTCTCCGGCTTTTTTTGTTATGCTTTCTTCAAGCTTTTGCTATTTTTTTCAAAGCAATGTGTCTGCATATTTTTTCAGTCTTTCTTCATCCACTCTTACTCCGGTGTTTTCCATATTCGCAAGTGAATATATCAGAGGCATTTCCACATTTTCATAAAAGCTCTGTAAGTTCCAAATCTTTAAGCTTTGCCAGGATATTTTCTTTGGCATGAAGTGTCACATAGCTTTCTGTAGCAAAAATAATTTATTGCCTTCTCATCGTTAAATCTCAAGACTTCATTGAGCTTAGCCTTGCCTATCATATCACTTTTTGAAGAGCAGGCACTTTCCATATAATCTCTTGCAATATCCTCTACAAAATAGCTGTCTTTTAAAGGATTAATAAGATATGCCGCCACTGAAATATCATAGAAGTTCTTTGCCGCCTTCATATCTTTTAAAAGCTTTATAAGAGTCTTTAATGAAAGTATATACTTTCCGGCATCAAGTCGGATGATCTCCTCAAGTATGTCCGAAATATTTTCCATATCCTTTATGATATAGGATTTATTTTCCAAGGTAATAGATATGGCATAAAGCGAATTTACATGATAGCTCTTTATAGCCGTCTCTTCCGGGCATATGGAAATGCCGAATTCTTTTGACGCTTTCAGCTCAGTGTAAAGGCTCTCCCATGCTTCCTTTTTATCAATTACACTTGTATCAAGTTCGATACTTGCTTCTATCTCAACATTTTCATATCTTTTCAGGAAGGATTTGAACTCAAGTTTGTTTATCCATTCAAGGCTCTCTTTGGTATAGAGATTTCCCACTTCCATATCTGAAATATCAGCTTCTATAGGAGCATCGGTTACTATAGTAACAAGCATCTTTGAAAATTTTGCATCCTCTACATGCTCACTTAGTGCTTTTGAAGCTCTTGGCTACTTTTAATTCATCCACATGCTCAATTGCATTTTTCTATAGAATGATATTCCTGTATGATTTTTGGTAGCCGTTTTTTTCTCCTATGGAAGGAACTCCCGGCACATTATCGGAGGTATCTCCCATCAGCGCCTTTACATCTATAAACTCCTTCGGTGTAACACCATATTCATTCATCACATCCTCAGGAAGGTAATCATGAACTGTTGTAACACCCTTTGAAGTCTTTGGGATCCTTATCTTTATATGTTTATCGGACAGCTGCAAAAGATCTCTGTCACCTGATATTACACTTACAAAAAAACTTCATCGCTTTGATATCTCTTTGCAATGGTTCCTATAATATCATCGGCCTCATACCCTTCTTTTGTAAGTATAGGTATATTCATGGATGAGAGCACATCCTTTATAAGCGGAACCTGCTCTCTGAGTTCATCAGGCATTGACTTTCTTGTGCCTTTGTATTCCGCATATGCCTTATGTCTAAATGTCGGGGCAGACAAGTCAAAAGCGACTGCTATATAATCAGTCGCCTCCTCGTCCAAAATCTTGAACATGATATTCAAAAAACCGTAAACCGCATTGGTATGTAAGCCCTGTGAGTTTGAAAGCTCAGGAACTCCGTAAAATGCTCTGTTTAAAATACTATGTCCGTCTATCAGAACTAATTTCTTCATATATCTCCTACTAAAAGAACCAAATTCGTAACTGCATCATGGCAATAATAAACACTCCGAAAAACATCAGTGTATTTATGGAATACTTAAGCACCCTACCGATAAATAATATAAAAATCTTTTGGTAGGCCTCTCTTATATGGCTGTTTAGAGCTGCAGTCAGATTGTAGTCAATATCTTCACCATCCGACTTATCAAGACCCACTTCAACAATATAATAGATTTCCAGCTCATCCATACATGCTTTGCAACTCCTTACATGTTGCAAAAAGTCTCTTGTTTCCTCCATTGAAAGCTCATCATGTATAAATGGTATGATGAGCTTTCTGGCTTCTCTACAAGTCATTTTATGACATTTCCTTAACCCTTTGTGAAATGTTCTCTTTGAAATTTATAACATCATGGTCGTATTCGGTATCCATAAGTGATGATGTTATTATAAAGTCTGCACTGGATTTGTTTATAGCCATAGGTACATCATATACCTGAACTATACGAAGCAGTGCCTTCACATCAGGGTCATGAGGTGCCGCAGTAAGCGGATCTGTAAAGAATATAACAAAGTCAATCTTTCCTTCCACTATTCTTGCACCTATCTGCTGGTCTCCTCCAAGAGGACCTGAATTGTATCCCTTTACGGTAAGACCTGTTTTTTTCGGTTATAAGTCTGGCTGTAGTACCTGTTCCGTACAATTTATGTTTTTGCCAAAAATATCCTTATGTTCTTCACACCAGTTTATAATATCAGGCTTTTTGCCGTCATGTGCAATCAATGCAATATTTTTCTCTTTTGGTATCGTAAGTGTTACTTTATCTATATTATTCATATTTTCTCCATTCTTTAAAACGGTTTTCCACACTCCGGACAGAATTTTGGCGGATTGCTCGGATCGTTTGGAGTATATCCGCAAGATGAGCAATGAATGGAAGCTGCTACAGGCTTCGGCTCTCCGCATTCGGAGCAAAACTTTCCGGTATTGTTTCCATGTCCGTGACTGCAGGTCCATGTGGTTGCCGCCTGCTGAGTACTGCCCTGCTGAGATACTCCGTTTTCTGTTTGCATGGTATTTGCCTGCCCGGCCTGATTCATCTGTCGCCTTGCCTGCTCATCTCGTCGCCATCTGATAGAGCTGATTTGCATTTATTCCACTCATCTGGGTCGCCATATTCATGCCTGCAAATCCCATCATTGCACCACCCGAATTTTTTTGTCGCATCTCTCATAGCATCAGCCTGAGCCAAAGTAAGATTTCGGTACGCCATAGATGCATTCTGTAAAACAGTCGCTCTTTTGCATCTGCTTTATATCTTTTTCATCTTCCGGTGGAATGGATATTCCGCTTATTGCAAATGAAACGATTTCAATTCCCAGTCTGTCTCCCCATTTGCTTGACATTATACTGTTAAGTTCATCTGCAAGTTCCATAGCATGGTTTGGAATATCACTGTATCTTGATCCTATTCCTGAAAGTCTTCCAAATGCCGGCTGAAGTGAATTCAAAAGATCCGCATTCATCTGGTCTAACATAGGTCCTTCAAGTCTATAATCACCGTCTACATTTCCTGATACATTTTGATAAAAAAGCAGAGGGTCTACAACTTTAAAAGAGTAACTGCCATGACATCTGATTTTTGTCTCATAATCAAATCCGATATTTGAATCAACTATTCTATATGGTATCGGTGTTGAAGTTCCGAATTTAAATCCCGGTATCTCTTTTGTATTGATGTAATAGACTCTGCTGTCTCCTGTAGCACCACCGCCAAATACAAGTCTGTTCTTAAACTGTTCCCAGGTTCTTTTAACTGTCTCTTTCAGATTACCTGCAAAAATCGTAGGCTCTTCAGTGTTACTGTAAACATATTTTCCGGTTTCCGCACAGACATCCTTTACTCTTCCGTTTTCAACGACTATCATACACTGTCCGTCTGCCACTGCAATAATAGAACCGTCAGTAATAACATTATTTGTGGATTTATTATTCGAACCTCTTTGGTCCACTCTTTTTTTACCCTTTGTTACAATTATATCCCCTTCCAGCGAATCTTCATAGAAATAGTCTCTCCATGAATCTGCCAGTACGCCTCCTGCGGCACCGCTTATAGCTGAAATAAGTCCCATAGATTCTAACCTCCTGTTACGCTTAATCTTTGAAGCAATAATAATGTAATTATATCAATTTTTTACAATCAATACCAGTAAATCAATTCTTAAATATTTATAATCAAATAAAAATTCACATACAACATTAAAAAGAGGGTGTACAAATCTAAAAATTAGTATAAAATATAAGAAAAAGAAAAAGGAGATTCACATGAAAGTAATCGATACAAAAAAATGCACCGGGTGCAATAGGACCATATTCACAGGGATTTATCACAAACGGACTTGTTTTTCACATCAGGACAGATTCCTGTAAATCCTGCTAACGGTGAGGTTCCTGAGGGAATCACAGCACAGACAGAGCAGAGTTTGCAAGAATGTAGCACGCTATCTTGGAGGTCGCAGGTTCAGGAATGGACAAAGTTGTAAAGACAACATGTTTCCTTGCAGATATTGCTGATTTCAGCCGCATTCAATGAAGTATATGCAAAGTATTTCACATCAAAGCCTGCAAGAAGTCGCTTCGCTGTAAGAGACCTTCCAAAGGGAGTTCTTTGCGAAATCGAGTGCATCGCTGAGGCATAAAAATAAAATATTTTTAATTATAAATCGGCTCTTTCTTGTGAAGAGTCGATTTTTATAAATTTTACCTCCTTTTTTTGCGAATAATTCTCACTAAATATTGTCTTTTTATACAGCTTATATTGTATAATAAAGCTAGGTTTCTGTGAGCTTTGTATTTGAACTTTTATTCACAGATATATAATCGATTTTATAGGAGGTTTACCTGATGGCAAACTCAACCAACAATACTGCATGGCAGCAGATTCAAAACGGAGTTTATGATACCCAAAAAGCTTTTGGCTACTCAAGAGTATAACTTGTCAATGATTAAGGCAAAACAGACTTTGGAAATCATAATAAAGCGACTCAGCGGTCGTGATGATGACGATGAGCAGAGTATTACCGATATTATAGATTCTTTGTATACAAGTAATGTTATTTCATATGACTCATTTGAACATTATCATAAAATTCGTTCTATAGGAAATAAAGCGATACTTGAAAATAATAACGAGGAGTTTAATGCAACTTTTGCTTGTCAATTGCTCTCGGAGGAAGTACAGACATTTATAAATGAGTACTCTCCAAGAAAAACCCGTGTATCACCCGTGGTTACACCTATTAGAAATGACAGTTCTCAAAAAAGAGCAAGCAGTACAGGTACTGAGGGTTCTCAAAGAAGAAGAGTTGTAAAAAAATCTTCAAAGAACAAGAAAAAGCCTACAGTTAACACTGCAGACTTGACCAAGGTAATCATAGGATTTGTAATACTTATTGTTTTGATTCTTTTATTTAGATCACTTGTTCCTTCAAAGAAGAAAACCAATACAACAAATACTACAACTACTACAGCCGTTTCATCAGACAGTACCGATACTTCAGAAACAAGTGCGGAGACTGCACCTGAGACTGCTGCAAGTGTTAAGTATGTTACAACAGCAAGGTTACATGTTCGTTCTTCACCAAGCCTTGACGGAGACATACTTGCAACTTTAAATGTAGGTGTAAGTGTAGATTATGCAGGAGAACATGATTCAACATGGTCTATTATCAATTACAATGGCGGACAGGCTTATGTAGCTACAGCTTATATTAAGCCGGCACAATAAAACATTTATACTTAAATATAATATTTTAAAAATGAGGGTGCGACTTAAAGCTAAGTTACACCCTCACTCTTTATTAAAAATAAAAATCTCCGCTTTTCCCTCCGGTTTTCTCTAAAAGATGAATATCGCTTATAAGCATTCTCTTATCAATAGCTTTACACATATCATATACGGTAAGCAGTGCAATATTTACCCCCATCAATGCTTCCATCTCCACACCTGTTTGACCGGTAGTCTTTGATTTTGAGAAGACTATTATATCATTTCCTTCAATTTCAAAGGTTATCTTTGAACTTGTAAGATTTATATTATGGCACATGGGAATAAGCTCTGAAGTTCTTTTTTGTCCCATAATGCCTGCAACCTGAGCTACTGTAAGTACATCACCTTTTTTTATCTTTTTACCCATCACCGCCTGCATGGCTTCATCACAAAGAGTAATTCTTCCTGTTGCAACAGCAACTCTGTTTGTAATATCCTTATCTGAAACATCCACCATTACCGCATTTTTGTTATCATCAAAATGTGTAAATTCCATATATTCTCCATTCTATTTCAACAATAATATATTTTCTTCATCTATCTGTAGGAATTTGGGCAATCCCCTGCCGGCAATCTTTTCTTTTATATCCTTTTGCACGAGCCAGGTAATGTCTGAATTTCCGTTTGTATACAGATAATAATTATCCTCAAATGGCAGCTTTGCCCTACTCTTTAATTTAAACTCTATCAGATTGGTACCGGTCTCTTCCCATACAGGCACGAACTCATGAGCTCTGATGCCTATGGCATTTATATTCTTTGGCAGCTCTTTTAAAAACTTAAACTTTATTCCCCAATCTATAGCCTCTATAGTATTATCTGAAATATACCTTATATCGGAAATATTTTTACAACCTGTAAGTATTGCAGTTATTTTTGTCTCAGGGTATTTAAATATTTTCTTTGTATTTCCAAGATTTGAAATTTTACCTGCATCAATTACCATGGTACTGTCACAAAGCCTGTATACCTCATCTCTTGAGTGTGAAACGAATATTGCACTGCCTTCAAAGTCTTCCAAGATCTGTGCTATTTCTTCCTGTATATGATCTCTAAGATAGATATCAAGTGCAGAAAATGCCTCATCAAAAAGTAATGCTTTAGGCCTTCTGATAAGTATCCTTGCCATTGCAACTCTTGCCGCCTGACCACCGCTTATCTTATTCGGTTTTGAATCCTTTATTTTTGTGAGCTCAAACTTCTCAAGAAACTTGTCCGCATCGGCTCTCTCAGGCTTACTAAGACCTATAACTATATTTTCATACACTGTAAGATTCGGGAAAAGTGCGTAGTTTTGAAAGCAATATCCTATATTTCTGTCCTTAGGTTTTATATCTATTTTTCTCTCAGAATCAAAAAGCAACCGATCATCAAGTTTTATATAGCCTTTATCAGGTTTTTCAATACCGGCAAGCATTTTTAAAATCATACTTTTTCCGGCTCCTGAACCACCAAGTATTCCTATTCTGTTGCTGTCGAGCTCACATTCTATATCCAAAGTAAAATTATTAAGTTTCTTTTTTATATTTAATTCAAGCATACTACCTCTGTATATACTCCATCAAAAGCATTATTAAAAATGCGATAAACAGTACAATACCTACCCATATTCCGGCTTCAAGATAGCTCTGATTTGTACAAGATAAGCTATCTGCTGTGATATTGTGGAGGTTTTTCCCGATATATTACCGGCAAGCATGGATGTCGCACCATACTCTCCTATCGCTCTTGCAAAGCTTAAAATTGCACCTGAAAAAAGTGATGGTGATGTTATAGGACATACCACTTTAAAGAAGATCTGAAACTCCGACAGCCCCAAAGTTCTGCCTGCATATATAAGATTCTTATCCAGCTGTAAAAAAGCCGACTTGGCATTTTTATACATTAGCGGAAAAGCTATAATGAATGCCGCCAGTACGCAACCTATAAAGCTTTGCACAATCTTTATATGGAAATTACTGTATAAAAAGATGCCTACCGGTCTTCTTCTGCTGAATATAAGAAGCAGAAAAAATCCCACTACTGTAGGCGGAAGTACCATGGGCAATGTAAGTATGCTGTCAAATATAGCCATTATCCTTTTGTTCATGTAAAGACTGACATAGGCAAGTCCCACACCCAGAAAAAAACATATTATTGTAGAAAGAAGCCCTATTTTTAGAGTTATAAAAAAAGGGCTCCAATCTAAATGTGCTAAAACATTATTCATATAAATATTTTTCAAATACTTTCTTTACATCATCTGACTTTAAGTAATCATAGAACTTGTCGGCTTCGGCACTTATCTTCTCATCAGCTTCGTCATTATTTACTCTTGCTAAAGGATATGTAATCTTTCCGCTTAGATTCTCATCTATCTTTTCAATGATCTGAACATCATCTTTTCCATAAGTATCTGTAACATATACAAATCCTACTTCACCAAATCCCTCTACAACAGATAAAAGTGTTTTTGTAACATTAGAGTTTTCAATCACTTCAAGTCCAAGCTTTTCCTGAAGCTCGGCACCTGTGCTTTCCTTGCTTATGCCAAGGTCAGGATACGCCTTTGAAAGCGCCTCTCTTGCATATGCACCTGCAGGAACGCTACTTTCACCGATTGATATTGACTTGGCATCCTTTATATTGGCAATGCCTGTAACCTTGGTCTCTGAGTTCTTAGGTGCTACTATACAAAGCTTATTGTGAAGCAGATCAACATCTGTACCTTCTTTGATAAATCCGCCTTCTTTTAACTTCTCCATCTGCTTCTTTCCCGCACTGAAGAAGATATCACATGCAAATCCTTCTTCAATCTGAGTCTGAAGTTTACCTGATGAATCTGTATTTAAAGCAATCTTTACATCAGGATTAGCCTTATTGTACTCGGAGATAATCTCTTCCATTGCTCCCTTAAGTGATGCCGCCGCAAATACATTTATTGCCGATGCATCACCTGTGCTCTCAGCCTTTGTTGTTTCTTCCGCCTTTGTCTCGGCAGCTGTTGTGCTCTCTGGGGCTGTTGTAGTCTCAGGAGCTTTGCTCTCTGCGGCCTTTTGTCCTCCACAACCTGCTAATGTCAATGCTGCAACTACACTAAACACTTTACAAATATTCTTCAATCTCATAAATATCTCCCTCTTGTCTTTAATTTGTCTCTCTACCGCTCAATATTCCAAGTCCATGCTTTAGCGGTGTCATTATATATTCAATGTTCTCTTTACAAGCCTTAGGACTACCCGGCAAATTTATTATCAGAGTATTTCCTCTTATACCTGCAGTTTGTCGACTTAACATAGCCTTCGGTGTGATTGTAAGAGAATAGGCTCTAAGCGCCTCTCCTATACCGGGTACTTCTCTTTCCACAACCTGCTTTGTTGCTTCCGGAGTGACATCTCTTTTTGAAAATCCTGTACCACCTGTAGTAAATACTAAATCCACCTGTCTTTGATCACTGAAATACAACAGTTTTTTTGCTATTTGGCCTTTCTCGTCCGGAACTATAATATAATCAACTACCTCCATTCCGGCAGCTTCCACCAACTCCTTTATCACAGGACCTGATTTATCCTCATATTCGCCTTTCGAAGCTCTGTCAGAAACGGCAATTATACCCACTCTGTACGGACCTTCTTCTTTTTCAATGACTTTTATACTCTCTCCTTTTTGTACAACTCCCCCCTTTAATACTTCTGCAAATATGCCTTCTCTCGGCATAATGCAGTCCCCCATTTTTTTATATATATTGCAGTGACTGTGACATTCCTTGCCTATCTGTGTAACTTTTAGCTTTGCCTCTCCTATTTCAAGGACAGTTCCCACAGGCAGACTTCTAAGGTCTACGCCACCAACAATTATATTCTCACCAAATGCTCCGAAATCCACTTCGGCACCTTTTTTTCTGAAAGCATCTATTTTTTCAAATGCCAATAAACTTACCTGTCTATGCCATTTTCCCGCATGTGCATCTCCCTCGATGCCCCAGTCTTCTTTTAATACAATTTTTTCTACTTCTTTTTTCTCAGTACCTTTTTTCTCACTGATACATACTGCTAAAACTTCTATATTATTTTCCATTACCCACCTATTTCTACCATATCTTTCATTTCACTGATCTTTGACAAGTCTTCAAAAGCATGAGCTTCGGGCTTTCCTGCTATACATTCTCTAATTTTTTTTTTTAATATATTATGCTTTTTTTCGAATCCGATTTCAGTATTTTTTTAAAAATATCCTTTACATCAATATTTGATTCATAACAAAGACATGGTTTTAGTTTTCCTGTAGATGTAAATCTTATTCTGTTACAATTGTCGCAAAATTTTCCGTGCATTGCGCTGATAAAGCCTATAGCTCCGGTAAATCCTTCAAGTTTTATATATTTTTGCAGGACCGTTACCATACTTTTTTTATTATCATCGGCGACATTGTATCTTTCTTTTATTCTTTCAAGGATCTCTACATTGCTTACCCCTGTTGATTCCTTGCCATGCCCTATAGGCATCATCTCTATAAATCTGATATTTAATTTATCATTCTTTGCAAGCTCTATAATATCAAAGAGCTCATCATCATTTACACCCTTTTGTATTACTGTATTTATCTTTGTACTTATTCCTGCATTTAGTAGCTTCTTTTATACCTGACATTACATCATTTAATGCATCAACACCGGCAATTTTTTTAAATTTCTCTTTCTTAAGAGTGTCCAGACTTATATTTACACTTGAAAGTCCCGCTTTCTTTAAATCCTTAGCGAGCTTTTCAAGGTAAAACCCGTTTGTTGTCATTGTAATGTCTTTTATATTATCCAAGGTATGAAGCTTTTTTATAAAATCAACTATACCGTCTCTTATAAGAGGCTCACCACCTGTGATCTTATACTTTGTAATACCGCATTCGCTTGCTGCAAATGCCACTTCATATATTTCATCCAGGCTTAGAGTCTCTTCCACTTTTTTTGTTTCAGGCATACAGTATGTGCATCTGAAATTGCATCTGTTGGTAACGGAGATTCTCATATAGTCAATTTTTCTATTGTAACAATCTCTCATATTTAATCTTAAACAAGTTCAAGAAGTACTTCTATTCTTCCATGTAAACCATACCTTCAATGCTCGCTTCATCATCTGTAAGATCAACATTTAATAAATATGGTTGCATATCATCTTCTTTCTTAAGTATATCTTCTACCTTGACCATAATGTCATGTTCGGCCTTTCCTCCGCCGATAGTTCCGACAAAGCTGCCGTCTTTTAAAAACAATGCCTTAGCTCCGACACCTCTTGGCGCTGAACCTTTTTTTCCTACTATAGTAGCCATGACCATTCTTTCGGCACTGCTCTCTATCTTCTCAAGCATTCCGTCTATATAGCCGACATTTTTATTTTTTGCATTTTTTACAGATATTATCTCGGCAAAAAATTGAAATAGCTATTTCTACAGGGAGTCTCTGAATTTATATCAAGTCCTATCGGACTATAGATTTCATCAATCTTCTTTTTCATCATAACCCTCACTTCTGATGGCATCAAGTACAAAGCCGACTCTTCTCTTTGCACCCATAAGTCCTACATAGGCATATGGTTTCTTAAGGATTTCTCTGATACATTCTTTATCCCACTGATGTCCTCTTGTAACTACTACAAAATATGTATCATAGTCGGATTCAAATTTTTGAAAGTGCCGATGAAAAAAATCCTCACAACAAACTCTGTCTGCCCCTGCATTCTTTGCTTTGGCTGCAAATTCTTCTCTATCCTCTACAACTACCATCTCAAAGCCAAGCATCTGACCTATCTTAATCATAGCAATACTTGTATGACCGGCACCGCAAATTACAATCTTGCTTGTATTACATATATGCTCTACATATACTCTGTTACCGGCTATCTCTACCATACCGGATTTATTTATTTCCTTTATCTGTTCAAGATTTTCCTTGAAAAAGCTTGTATCCTTACTTATCCATACAAGCTCTCCCTCTCTTATTACAGCCTTACTGCCATAATCTTTATCACCCAATGATGTAAATACAAATGTTCTTAATCCATTTTTCTTTGACTCAGCTATAACTTTGTATAATTCCTTGTCCATATCCTCGCTCCTTTAAAAAATTATGACATACCAAATGAACAATTCGGGAATATGCATACAGGACAATGCATGCAATATCCGCCTACTCCCAAACAGTCAATATCAGACTTTTCCACCTTTTCCCCTGCCATAATTCTTGGCAATACAATATCAAATATTGTTTTCTTCTCATACATTACGCAACCCGGAAGTCCCATAAAGGTTACATTTTCATTTTCACCGCCGTAAGCAAGCATAAACATGGCACCCGGAAGTACAGGTGCACCATAGGTAATAACCCTGCTTGCATTCTGTCCTATAGCATAAGGTGTCTTATCATCAGGATCCACACTCATTCCGCCTGTGCAAAGTACAATATCCACTCCTGCAGCCATGACCTTTTTTATGCACTCTATCTCCATTTCCACATCATCACTGCTTATCTCATGTGCTATAACTTCGGCACCGTATTCTTTCATTTTGTTTATGACAACAGGTGTAAATGTATCCTTTATTCTTCCGTAGTAAACTTCATTACCTGTAGTCACTATTCCGACTTTCATTTGTTTGTATGGTAAAAAGTTCAAAGAGTGGCTTATCTCCCACAATTTCCTTTGCCTTTTCCATTTTTCTTTTTTTCTATAATAAGCGGTATGACTCTCATACCTGCAAGATGCTGACCGGCCTTTACAGGGAAGTTATCATGTATACTCGCAATCATCATTTCACCAAGTGAATTGAGCTTGTTGATTCTTTCCTTATCTATCTTTAAGAGTCCGTCACATTCTGCAATCAACTCGACCTTACCCTCTTTTTATATCCGGATCTCTTGTAAGATGTTCATTCTTACACATATCATAAAAGCATAAGTCTTGCATCATTTTTCATGCGACATATTTTCATTTACTTCCCAGATATAGATATGATCCTTACCAACTGAAAGCAGTACCTCCACATCTTCTTCTCTTATTATATGTCCCTTTCTGAACACAGGGACCTTTTTTTCTCACCTTTTTATGATCTGCGTTATATCATGACAGAGCATATGCCCTACGGCATCTTTTTGTATCAATAAGTTGCATATTTCCCCTTCTATATTCCGTAACGGTTTGAGCCAATCCGCTACACCAATTTTTTTCTATATTAGAGCATTATACTATAAAAATCAATAAAAAGCGCCATGATTTATTTAAATACAGAATAAATCATGGCGTCTAAAAACCGGATTATTATAAAAATTTCTGATACGGCTTTCTTGCTAAGAACTTACCTTCAGGAGTATCTTTGATTTTTGGTATTGTCAACTATTTCGCTACCTCTTAAGAATACTGTGTCGATATGTCCGCTCAGAACCTTACCCTCAAGCGGTGCATAGTCACATTTTGAAACCTGAGTAGCGGCAGTAATCTTAGTCTGCGCATTAGGGATCTAATATGACGATATCGGCATCAAAGCCTTCTTCTATGAATCCCTTTCTGTCATAAAGTCCGTAGAGTTTTGCAGGGTTCTCACAAAGCACTTCACACATCTTTTCTACACTGATTCTGCCCGCAGCAACACCTTCGGAATACATTACAATACCTCTTGTCTCTACACCCGGCATTCCTCCCGGAATCTTTCTGAAATCTTCCATTCCAAGTTTCTTTTGCTCATATGTGAAAGAACAGTGATCTGTTGCTACAGTTTGAATTTCTCCGTCCGCAATAGCCTTCCAAAGCTCATCAATATCGGACTGTTCTCTAAGTGGTGGCGCTATAACATACTTAGCTCCTTCAAATCCGGGTAACTCATACAGACTGTTGGTCATAGTAAGATACTGTGGACAGGTCTCCGCATATACCTTCTGTCCTCTTTCTCTTGCAGCCCTTATCTCATCAAGTCCTTCCTTACAGGTCAAATGGACATCAATTATATCGCTCCCTGCAACTTCTGCAAGATGAAGTATTCTGTTAATAGCCTCCGCCTCTGCAGCGGCCGGTCTGGTCTTATAATGAGATGAAACCTTGTTCTGTAATCCCGCTTCCACAAATTCCTGCTGAAGTGCAAATATAAGTCCGGCATTCTCACAATGTACTCCTGTAATGGCTCCTACTTCCTTAAGTCTTTGTAGTACTTCAAAAGCCTCATTGTCATGCAGAAGAATGTCATATGTCAGGTAAATTTTAAAAGTGGTAACGCCTCTGTCCATCATATCCTGACACTGGCGTTTAGCCTCTTCATTCCAATCACTGATTGACATATGTATTCCATAGTCACAGAATACTCCGTCTTTAGCCTTATTAAGCCAATTGTCCATGCCTTCGTTAAGAGTTTCTCCCTTATATTGGGTGCCGAAATCTATAATAGTTGTAGTTCCATGCTTATCATCGCTCTTGTTCCTGAATAAAAATCATCACACGTCACTGTGCCTGCCACATGCAATTCAAAAATGTGTATGTGCATCAATAAATCCCGGGAAAAATAAAGCTTACCGGAAGCATCTACTACCTTTGTATCTTCATCAAGCTTAGCTACCTCACCGTTTTTTTAAATACTTTTGCTTATTTTCTCATCTTCAATGAGTATATCGGCAACAAAAGCTTTCTTTGGAATTTACTATTTTTTTCCACCCTTAATAAAAAAACTCTCTTCATATTATCTCCTTACATAGCAAAAATATGCCACTTTTTAGGGGTGGCATATCTTAACTATATCATATTTTATCTCAGTCTATATTATAGGAGCAAATACTCATATTCATTATAGATAGTGTCGATAAGTTCAGCATATCTATAATTGAGCTTGTCATTGCTCTCGCCTATTCTATATACAAGATTTTGTCCGTCAATTCTTACCTTAACATCCTTGCTTCCCTTAACAATTACAAAACCGTCATTCTCTGAATCAAGCATGTCTTCTTCACTTGCGAATAATGTAAGCTTATCCTTGTATGGTGCAGAAGCGTATGGACAGAATGTCTCACAGTTACCGCACTCATTGCACATATAATCCACATGAACTATCTGATGGCTACCCTTTACATTAACATATACATTAGCTCTGTTTGGACAAACCTCTGTACAATTCTCACAAATATAGTCACAAGCTAAACATCTGTTGTCAGCCTTCTTCTCCTCTACCTCTTCAAGGATTCCTCTGTATGAGTATACCTTCTCATCAGTAGTATCAGAAATCTTAAGCTCACCGATTGCATGATTTACGATAGCCTCGCAAACCTTCTTACTGTCAGCAATAGCCTTTACAATAACAGATGCGCCCTTAGCGCCGTCACCTGCGACATATACTCCCTTAACATTTGTCTCAAGAGTAACAGGATCGAGTACCGGAAGATTCTTCTTGTCGATCTCAATGCCGTTGCTTGTGTAGAAGTCACCTCTTACACTCTCACCGATAGATGCGATAAGTGTATCACATGGTAATTCAACAAGTTCGTCTGTCTCCTTAACACCTCTTCTACCGCTTGCATCAGGCTCACCAAGTACATTCTTAGCACATACAAGCTTTCCGCCCTTGAATGATTTTTGGAGAAACAAGTGTAACGAACTCTACGCCGTCCTCAATTGCCTCGTTAAGTTCTTCCTCATCAGCAGGCATATATCTTGCATTTCTTCTGTATGCAAGGTATACATTCTTAACACCGGAACTCTCTTAGTCGCTCTTGCAACGTCCATAGCTGTGTTTCCACCACCTACAACGATAACATTCTCGCCAAGATCCATCTTTCCTTCAGTCTTTTTTTGAAGTCCTCTAAGAGTGAAGTGCATTTGTGCCTTTCCTTCTTCAAGCTCAAGTGGAAGCTCCTTATGTGCACCGATTGCAAGAATAACCTTATCAAAGCCTTCAGCCTTAAGTGCATTTTATATCATCAATTCTCTTGTTTGTAACAAACTTTGCTCCGTAAGCCTTTGCAAGCTCTACGTCTCTTTGGATATCATCAGCAGGAATTCTGAATCCCGGAATGATGTTTTGCAACAACACCACCCATAGTATCTCTCTCATCAAATACAGTAACATCCACACCTTCTCTTGCAAGGAAGAATCTTTGCGCGATACCTGCAGGACCACCACCTACTACAGCAACCTTTAAGTTCTTCTTATCAGCGCTCTTTAAAAGTAGGTACAACCTTTTTCAAATGCGTTCTGTCTGCAATAAAGCTTATTTCTTCTGATCTGCACATCTTCTTCATAGTGATTTCTTGTACAAGCACTCTGACATGTATGTGTACAGATATGACCTGTCATGAATGGAAGCGGGTTCTTCTCTAAGATGACATTAAGAGCATCCTCATACTTTCCTTCATTAACAAGGATTCCGTAAGTTGTAATATCCTGATTGATAGGACATCTGTTTACACAAGGTGCCATGTAGCAATCAAGGTAAGGAACCTTCTTATCAGCCTTTCTGTTTGGAAGCGGCTTAACAGGCTTAACGTGATGCTTATCACTTCTAACCTCTGAAACAAGCTTCTCAAGAGCCTCTACATCAATTCCTGACCAAGCCTTAATCTCAGGCTTTTCAAGTTTTTCTGACATCTCGATAAATCTCTGATATCCGCCCGGTTTCAAGATAGTAGTAGCAACTGTTACAGGCCAAATTCCACTGCCGACAACCTTATCTATATTGAAGTAATCACAACCACCTGAATATGCAATTCTAAGCTTGCCGTTAAAGCTTCTTGAAAGATTTCTCGCAACAAGAAGTGAAAGTGGATAAAGTGACTTTCCTGACATATACATTTCCTGTGACGGAAGTTCATTGTTCTTTACATCAACCGGGAATGTATTTGTAATCTTAACACCGAACTCAAGGTTCTTTTGAAGAAGCGAGTGCCATAAGTCTCTCTAACATAGGAACTGCATCCGAGTACTGTAAATCCTCTTTAAAGTGAAGATCTGTAAACGCAATGTAGTCATATCCCATGCTGTCAAGCATCTCTCTTACAACTTCATATCCGAGAAGAGTAGGGTTACATTTTACAAATGTATTTAATCCCTTTTTCTGTAATAAGGTATGATGCAATAGCCTCGATCTCCTGTGGAGGACATCCATGCAATGTAGATACTGTTACAGGAATTTACAATATCAGGAGTGATAGCGTCAAGATCAGCCTTTGTAAACTTCTTGAACTTGCTTAAATTCTTCTCAAGATATTCCTTACACTCTTTGTATATAGGTGTTTCTGAAGCATCCATCATTCCGTTGATGAAATTATCGACCTTAGGAAGCTTAATACCTGCAAGATCGTAACCTACTGAAATGTTGAACTGGAAGCCGTCGCTACCGCCAAGATCCCATTCCTTTGAGATAACCTTAAGTGCAAACCAACCCTTGATATACTCATCAAAAGCCTCCTGAACTGTAAGCTCTGTAGACCACTCACAGTTGTAGCACTCATCCTCAGCTGTAATACATGGCTTGGCAACGCAAGCTGCAAGCTCTCTACCGTCCATCTTCTGAACTGTCTTAAGCTCGAAGAATCTTGCACCTGCATAATATCCTGCGATAATATTCTGTGCGAGCTGTGTATGAGGACCTGCTGCAGGACCTATCTGTGTCTCCAATTTTCTTCCGAAAATAGTGTAAAATTTATTCTTATCAGCCTTATAAGCTTTCTTTACTCCGTAACAAGAGCCTTCTTTTTCCATCTCATCAAGGAGTCTTCCCATGATCCTATCAAAAGGAATCGGTGTCATTATATCGCCCATTATGCATTTTCCCCTTCCATTGATCTTATTTTGCAAGTCTCATAGCGCCTTCTCTTACCTTAGCAAGTACTTCTTTTTTTCATCAATGTGAAGAAGCTCTCTATCTTTCATCAAGATATTTCCGTTTGCAATTGTAGTTCTAACATCCTTTCCGCATACTCCGAACAATAGATGGCTATTGATATTTGAAGCGTTCATAGGGTGTATTCGGTGTATAATCAACAACTAATAACATCAGTGCTTTCGCGCCCGGCTTTAATACTCCAAGCGACTTCTTAAAGTATCTGTTTGCAATATTTGCATTGTACTCAAAGAGCATCTTTGGAACTTCGCCCCAAAGTCGCATTAGGATCGCATAAATGGTGCTTATGAAGCACATTTGCAACCTTCCATGACTCCAAAACGTCATGTGTATAACCGTCACTTCCGAGTCCGCATACGATTCCTCTGTGAACGAGCTCCATTGTCGGAGGGCATCCGCATGCATTACCCATGTTTGACTCAGGGTTATGTACTACACAAGTGTTTGTATCTCTGATGAGATCCATCTCGTGTGGATTAATATAAATACAGTGTGCAAGCAATGACTTATCGCCAAGAACCTTCCAGTCATATAATCTGTCAACAATTCTCTGGTTGTGTACTTTCAAGCATGAATGCAAATCTTCAATACCTTCAGCTACGTGGATATGGCATCCGATATCTTCCGGCTTTCTTGACATAGCATATTCCATTGACTTGTCAGAAATTGTGAAGCTTGCATGCATTCCCATCATACCTGCAATCATGTCTGAATCGTCTTTTTTTGCATGATTTGCAAAATCAACGTTTTTCCTTAACAGTACTTTCATCTTGTCTTCGCCATCACGATCGGATATCTCATAGCAAAGACAGCTTCTAACACCTGTCTGCCTTGCAGCCTTTTCAATAGCAAAAAGGCTTCCCTCGATCTCACCGAAGCTTGCATGATGATCAAAAATAGTTGTAACACCATTCTTGATGCAGTCAATATAAGTAGTCATAGCAGAAAGATATGTGAGCTCGTTGTCTAAATTTCTGTCCATGGTCCACCAGAAGCCGTCCAGGATCTCCAAGAATCCGTTTGGGTTGTAACCGTTGATGCTCATGCCTCTTGCCATTGCAGAATAAATATGCTCGTGTGTGTTGATGAATGCCGGCATTATGAGCCCGCCCTTTGCATCCACGAAAGTTGCATCCGCATATTTTTCCTTCAAATCACGGTAGTTTCCAACCTCTAAAACTGTGTTGCCATCCAGTACTACAGACCCATCCTCAATCAATGGCTGTTCCTGATTTCCAGTAACTACCCTTCCATTACCAATTAGTAGCATTGTAAATCTCCTCTCTGAATTATGCAGTTTTAATTACAAAAACCTAATAATGTAGCTTGTATTTTTAACATTTTTTTCTATATGCTTTTCAATACTTATCTAATTATATTTTATTATTTCTAAAATATTTTAAGACAAACAGGAATGTATTAAAAAATATACACAAAATTCATATTTATTCTATTTTTTCCACTTGACATTCATCTCTCGTTTTGATATCATGACAAAGTAATTTTTTGCAGGTGTGGTTCAATGGTAGAACATCAGCCTTCCAAGCTGAATACGTGGGTTCGATTCCCATCACCTGCTTTTTTTGTGCTCTTCTTTAGGCACTTACTCTCTTTACATAATTGTAAAACATAAGTACAATATATTTGTACAATTCCTATAGAAAGGGGTGATACCTTGAGAATTGAAAGGATTAGTACCAACCAGATAAGATGTACACTGTCAAATGTGGATTTGGAAAACAGAAATTTAAATGTAGTTGAATTGGCCTACGGCAGTGACAATGCCAAGGCATTGTTTCAGGAAATGCTAAGCAAAGCCTCTTATGAGGTAGGATTTGATGCGGATGACTCTCCTCTTATGATAGAGGCGGTTCCTCTCTCAAATGAAAGCATTATTATATATGTAACAAAAGTTGACGATCCGGATGAACTGGATACACGTTTTGCAAAGTTCTCTCCGACTATGGCTGATGATGTGTTTGCCTCTTTTGATATGAAGTTTAATAATCTTTTAGAGGGTGCGCTCGATCTTGATGAAACTGATAAGTCTGAAGAACAGGAAAGCTATTTAAGAGCATACTCTTTTTGAAACTTTAGATGAACTTATAGAGTATAAAGGCGGTAAAGATCTATTCAGGTGAAAACACTTTATATAAGGATGAGGTAAATAAACGCTTTATTCTGGTTCTAAAAAAGAATGAGAATAAAAAGGATTTCGCCTCGGCAGCAAATATTCTTTCAGAATACGGTGTGAAGCTTTCCGCTACCGCATTCAGTGAAGACTATTATAAAGAACATTTCAAAGTAATGGTCAAGGAAAATGCCATTTCACAAATATCAAAAAAATATAATATTTTGATTATTTTAAAGCACTGATTCGTTCGGTGCTTTTTTATTTCGTATTTTTTTTAACAAAGTTCAAAATATTATTGATTTTTTCCAAATTGTTATGTATATTCTAATAAGGTTATTGTACTTCAAAGAGTACATGACTTTATATTTTTGTATCAAGGGAAAATACCTTTTCACCCGGGTTTCATGATAACAAAATAAATGAATTATAGAAAAAGAGGATTATTATGGCAAATATTGATTTAACTCAGTATGGCATCACAGGCACTACAGAGATAGTACACAATCCATCTTATGATGAATTATTTGCAGCCGAGACAGATTCTGCATTATCAGGCTATGAAAAGGGACAGGTTAGTGAGCTTGGTGCCGTTAACGTATTAACAGGTATCTACACAGGTCGTTCCCCTAAAGATAAATTTATAGTTATGGATGAGAATTCAAAAGATACAGTTTGGTGGACATCTGCAGATTATGCAAATGACAACCATCCGCTTTCAGAGGATTCTTGGAAAGTTTTTAAAGGACCTTGCAAAGAACGAGCTTTCAAACAAGAAGCTTTTATGTAGTAGACGCTTTCTGTGGTGCAAACAAGGACACAAGAATGTCTGTTCGTTTTCATCGTTGAGGTTGCTTAGCAGGCACATTTCGTTACAAATATGTTTATTCAGCCGACTGCCGAGGAGCTTGAGAACTTCAAGCCTGACTTCGTAGTTTACAATGCTTCAAAAGCAAAGGTAGCCAACTACAAGGAGCTTGGTCTTAATTCAGAAACAGCTGTTGCTTTCAATATCACAAGCCGTGAGCAGGTTATTCTTAACACATGGTACGGCGGTGAGATGAAGAAGGGTATGTTCTCAATGATGAACTACTATCTTCCACTTAAAGGGAATTGCTTCAATGCACTGTTCAGCAAATACAGATATGAACGGTGAGAATACAGCTATCTTCTTCGGTCTTTTCAGGAACAGGTAAGACAACTCTTTCAACAGATCCTAAGAGACTTCTTATCGGTGATGATGAGCACGGTTGGGATGACAACGGTGTATTCAACTATGAAGGCGGATGCTATGCCAAGGTTATCAACCTTGACAAGGAGTCTGAGCCTGATATCTACAATGCTATCAGAAGAGATGCTCTTTTAGAGAACGTTACTCTTGATGAGAACGGTAAGATTGACTTTAATGACGGAAGCAAGACAGAGAACACAAGAGTTTCATATCCTATCGACCATATCGAGAATATAGTTAAGCCTATATCACACGGTCCTCTTTTGCAGAGAATGTAATCTTCCTTTCAGCAGATGCGTTCGGAGTACTTCCTCCTGTATCAATCCTTACACCTGAGCAGACACAGTACTACTTCCTCAGCGGATTTACAGCTAAGCTTGCAGGTACAGAGCGCGGTATCACAGAGCCTACACCTACATTCTCAGCTTGCTTCGGACAGGCATTCCTTGAGCTTCATCCTACAAAGTACGCTGAAGAGCTTGTAAAGAGAATGGAAAAGAACGGTTCAAAGGCTTATCTTGTAAATACAGGATGGAACGGAACAGGAAAGAGAATCTCTATCAAGGATACTCGCGGTATCATCGACGGAATCCTTAGCGGTGCAATCAAGAATGCTCCTACAAAGAAGATTCCTTACTTTGATTTTGAGGTTCCTACAGAGCTTGAGGGCGTTGATACAAAGATCCTTGACCCAAGAGATACATATGCAAATGTTGCCGATTGGGAAATCAAGGCAAAGGATCTTGCTTCAAGATTCGCAAAGAACTTCAAGAAGTATGAGACAAACGAGGCCGGCAAAGCTTTTAGTAGTCTGCAGGACCTAAGGTGAGACTAATACTTTAAAAGATTTATAAATTCCAAGAGGCTGTAGCAAATGCTACAGCCTCTTTTTCTTATCTGAAAAGATTTTTCATAAATGCAAGATCTTCCTTTGCATATTCAGCTCTTTCTTCTTCTCTTATTACACTGATATCCGGTTTTTTTCTTTTTTTAAGCCAGTCTTTAATGATATCATATCTCATAATACCTTCACCGAGCTTACATGCCACATGTCTGCCTTTATCAGGAAAAATACCGTCTTTTAAATGAATAATTTTTGTTTCCTTTCCGAATGCATCTATACATTCTTTCCAAAGAGCTTCCTGTGAATCCACTCTCTCCTTTGTAAGTACATTTAGCGGATCAAATATTATCTTTAATCTCTCACTGCTTAATGTATTCAGCATCTTAGCCGTACATTCCGCATTATACAGCGTATGTGATGCCACAGGCTCCATTGCCACATAGACACCATATTTATCGGCTTCATTTAAAACATCATCAAGTCTTTTTAGAAGCTTCGGAAAAAGCCTTACCTTGTTTTCCATATCCACTTCTCCGTAAGAACTTTCACTTCCTACATATAATGCTCCAAGAGGTTTGCTTATTTTAAGTGCCGCAACAAACTCATCTCTATGCTTTTCCCATACATCTTCATCATCCGTGGTAAAGTCGATATAGCTGCCCAAAACACTTATTTCCATTCCGCAAAAAGCATCTTTTATATATTCAATATTCTCCTGCGTTACATCAATATTTCCGTTCATTCCCGGCAAAGATTTTTTTACAGCCAAATGAACAGCTTCAAACCCGTTTTCTCTAATCTTCTCTGCAAGAATTTTTGCATCATATTTCCCGAAGTCGTGAGCTCTTACACCAAATTTCAAATTTCCATCCTCCAAATAAAAAATTAAATAATTTCAACCATCATCCTTACAGCAGCTTTGCCTGCAATATGCTTATTCTCAGTTGCAGAGCTTACAAGTATAGAATCGTCAAAATCATCGATATCCTTTACCACAAATTCATCTCCTAAAGCAATCTTTTTTTCTTCCAGATATTCAATCAAATCCCTGTCATCTTCAACTTTATGAAGGCGGCAGGAAATCCCCTTTGATACCTCCGAAAGCTTTTTTAATTTATCGGTCTCCGGATGATTTTCGTATATTTCATTTCCGTGTGGGCAGTGCATAGGTTTATTTAGAAATTCATTCAGTCTGTCCTTTAGTCCGTTTGAAGTGACATACTCCAAAGCTTTTGCATCCTCATGGACATCCTGCCATGAATAACCCAGATATTCCACCAGAAACAATTCCCACAATCTATGCTTTGTCAGCAATGCTCTGGCCCTCATTTTACCTGTTTCCGTCAAAAGAATCGACTTATTCTCAGTATATACTTCTCCCTCTTCTACCAGTTTTTTTAACATCTCACTTACAGATGCAGCCTTTACTCCCAAAATCTCCGAGATCTTTTTATTTGTTGCAATTTCCTTTTTTTCAATAAGTTCATAAATTGCTGAAATATAATCATCTCTACCGGTGTCTATCTTAGCCATATCATTTTCCCTTACTCTGAGTCCGTAATGTTTTCTTATATCATCACTTAATTTTTTACCCGTTTCAGTCAGGGAATATACACCTCTTTCTTTTGCACGATAAACATATCCTTTTTTTATCAACTTGTCCAAAACATATTTGAGCTTTCTGTCGGACCAGGCAATATGCTCTCTAATTGTACTGTATCCCAATTCACCGAGAGCATTTTTTTCTTTCCTGTATGATTATCTATGTGTAAAATCAAAAAGTTCTCTACTGAAACGATTTTTTTGTTTTTAATATATCTTATCATCTTAGTAATGATTCCACCCGGATATACTGCAATGGTTATCATAAATGTTAAACCCGAAACCAAAGCACACATTCCCGACATGGATACATTAAATTTTACAGCAAGAAAATAACCAATGCAAGAATTAACTACTGCATATACAGTAGCAAAAAATATTGTTATTTTAAGGTCCTTTGAAATCAGATATGCACTTGCGACCGGTGAAATAAAAAAAGGATATTGTAAGTATCGCACCTACCGACTCAAACGCAGAAACTGCAGTAAATGAAACCAAAGCCATAAAAAAACATAATAAAGACCTGCCCCTGCAATACCGGCCACTCCGGCATATACAGGATCAAATGAACTTATTTTCAGTTTTCTAAAAAAGACCGCTATAAATACTGTATTTATCAAAAGCACAAAAACCATCTGTACCAAAGCCTTTGGAAGGCTTAATCCAAGGAAATTTATTCTATGAAGCGGAGCCAGTATAATTTCTCCAATCAAAAACCATCTCAGTATCCAGATGTACATTTCTTGCATATCTTGTAATAAGTATAACGGCTATCGAAAAAACAGCGGAAAAATTATACCTTCAGAAGCATCTTCCGTCACTCTTTTACTTTTTATCAGTAACTCTATACAAACAGTCGTTAAAACACCGAAAAGACTTGCTCCTATTATTAATAAAACACTCCCTATATCTTTAGTAACAAAATATCCTATAACTATTCCAAGAAGGACGGAATGTGAGATTGCATCAGAAACCATTGAAAGTCTTCTTAACACTAAAAACACTCCCAAAACAGCACAGGCAAGAGAGGTTATTATAAGAATATACAAAGATTCAATCATTTCCCTACCCTCATCTTCCTAATATTTAAAAGCATTCTCACAATACCTCTCGGTGCAAACAATACAGAAAAGAGAGCAATGACAGACATAATAAGTATAATGCTTGGTCCTGTGGAAAATCCCTTCACCGCACTGCTTATAAAAGTACCTAAAAAGGCAGATACGGCTCCTGTTACCGCCGCAATCACTAAGACTTTCTCATAACTGTTACTCCATTGCAAACCTGTAACCGCAGGTGTTATAAGCATACTGCTTATAAGAATGGCACCCACCGCCTTTAGACCTGCCGCAATCAAAATCATGGTTATTATCATTATAAGAAGAGAGGTAAGCCTTGAATTTATCCCTATTGTATACGCATAAACCATATCAAAAAAACATATACCTTTATCTCTTTGTAAAAACAGTATAAACAGGGCAAGAGATATAATCGATACTGTAAGTATTATATAAACATCTTCTCTTAGTATATATGCCGCCTGTCCGAATATATAGCTCGCAAGTCCCGACTGTGAAGCTCCCTGATATTTCGGATTACCCTGTATATAACTTTTTAATACCATACCCATACCGAACATTGCAGATAAAATGACAGCCATTGCGGTGTCCGCTTCTATCTTTGAGCCTTCCGAAATAATCTGTATCAGTAAAAAAGCGACTATGCCTGCCACTATTGCACCAAGCATTAAAATAAGAGAACTTTTTCTTCCGGATATCATAAATGCCAGAATTATTCCGGGAAGTGATGCATGACCTACAGCATCACCTATCAGACTTTGCCCCTTTAAAATACTTATCGTTCCGACTATACCTGTTGCCATGGCAAGCAGCATTGTTCCTATCGCAACCACAATAAACGAATACTGTGTAATAATACTTATATTCATAGCCTACTCCCCATATGTCGCATCTATATTCTCTTTTACAAAGGTTTCCTCGGTCCTTCCGCTTGCTATAAGCTGCTTATTAACCATAATTACATGATCGAAATATTCGCATAGGGGTATTTAAATCATGGTGTACCGCTATAATGGTCTTTCCCTCTTTTTTAAACTCTCTCATTGTTTCTATAATTATATTCTCTGTTTTTCTTATCAACTCCTGCAAGCGGTTCATCCATAAAGTAAATAAGGGCATTCTGAGCAATTGCCCTTGCTATGAATACCCTTTGTTTTTGTCCCCCTGAAAGTTCTGAAATCTGTCTGGATGCAAAAATCTTCCATTTTCATTTTTTTCAATGCTTCCAAAGCTTTTTCTTTTTTTCAGAAGCATTTACTCTTTTTAAATAAGCCAAGTCCCGCATATCTACCCATTGTCACCACATCAATCACCGTGGTGGGAAAATTCCAGTTTACCGTGGTGGTTTTGAGGTATATAAGCAATCTGCTTATATACCTCCTTATGAGACTTACCCATAATACTTACTTTACCTGAAATAGGCTTCATAAGCCCAAGTATTCCCTTCATCAAGGTGGATTTACCGGCGCCGTTTGGCCCTATTATTGCAGTAATACTACCCTCATAAATATCGAGATCCATATCCCATATTACAGGAATATCTGTATATGCCATTGTAAAAGTCTTCCAAATGTATCAATACTTTTTCCATATCTAACCTCAAAAGGTACTATTTTAAATTATCGGTAATAAGTTTTTACATTATGCTTATACATATCAATATATGTATCTCCGTCTTCACCCTTTGGTGCCAAAGAATCTGAGAACAACTCATTTCCTTCACCGCTTACGATTTTTTTACATCCGCTCCCTTTGCATTGCACCTTCTCTTAACTTTTTCCATACGTGCAGGGTCTGTTGTAGATTCTGCAAATATAGCTTTTATTTTATGTTCCACTATAAAATCTATAGTTTCTTGTATATCCTGATTTGCCACCTCCGATTCGGTGCTTACACCTTGAGGTGCTTTTACTTCTATGTCATATGCTCTTGAGAAATAATTAAATGCATCATGAGGTGTAATCAAATATCTGCTCTCCTTAGGTATTGAAGAAATATTCTCCTTTACATACTCATCAAGCTTTGTAAGTTCCTCCAAATACTTTGTCTTATTCTCTTCATACTTATCCTTATATTCAGGGTTCAAATTTTCAAGTGATTCACCTGCAGCTTCTACAGCCATCTTATAAAGTCCTATATCAAACCAGAAATGCGGATCTGTAATAACTTGTCCGTCTTCATCCATTGTTCCTATACGATCTTTTCGGAAAAATTTCTGCTCACAGCCTCGCCTTTAGCTTCAAGTGCCTCCACCATTTTACCTTCAAAATGAAGTCCATGATAAAGTGTAAGATCTGAAGAACTAAGTTTTGTATAGTCCTCAGGCTTTGCAACATATAAATGCGGATCCTCTCCGGCAGGTATTATAAGCTCTACATTAACAGTATCACCTGCAAGTTGTTCTACCATATCCTGTAAAAATGAAGTTGTAACAACCACATTCTTCTTATTCATGGTATCACTGCTTGCTTTTTGATGTTTCCTCCATTGACTTTGACTCTGTATTTTTGTGCAGTAGCATTAGTATCTGAAGTTTTCCCTCCTGCACATGCACAAAGTGATAAAGCCATTCCTCTGGTCGCAATAAGTATACTCAAATTTCTTTTAAACATATTATCCCCTCCTAATGAATTAGGTTATTTTATTTTTATAATTAGGTTTACCTAACTATATTTTTATTTATACCTTATTTCATTCAAGAAATCAAGTACAATGCAGAGTATTTTATAAATTAAATTCTTCACGTGAATACAGATAATTACAATAAAATACCTTTTCGTAAATAATATTCCGTTATTCTTTAAAAATTTATTCTGTTATTTTCGTCGAAATTCAAAAATTAGTTACAATATAGTAAGATAAACTTAAGTCTAAAGGACTATATTTTTCTACTAAAAAAATACTTTAGAATATAGTCATAACATTAAAAGATTTATTTCGCAGGATAACCTGCAGAATGGAGGAAAAATATGATAAGAAACCATATTAAAAAAGTGGCTTCAGTTGTTTTAACGGCTTCCATGATTCTTGGAATGACCGGTGTGGCTTTTGCCAGAAACACAAAGACAGTTGTACAGAATGTAAGGATCAATATAAATTACGATCTTGCACCGGGTATGAATGCCGGAAACATTGATGTAGACAGTGACAGTGCAGGAGTTGACGATGTAAAAGTCTCTTCTATTACAAACACCGACTTCGGTAAGAAACCTAAGGTTACTATCAAGGTAAAAGCCTGATGAGGACTATACATTTAAGGGAACTCCTTCAGGTAATATTACACTTAATGATGCTACAGGTAAGGGCGCTACAATCTCTAAAGTTTCTACAACAAGCGGAAATATGTCAATCACAGTAACTCTTCCAAAGACAAGCGCAGGTGATAGCGGTGCATTGGAAGTAAACGATATTTCATGGGGTGATGATGACAGTCCTGTAGTTACATGGGAAAGTGCAAATTACGCAAAGCAGTATGAAGTAAAGCTTTATCGTAACAATTCAATCAAGGACAATATCACAACATCAGGGAACAAGCTATGACTTCCATGAGCAAGATCCGTGAGTACGGTAAGGGAAGCTATACTGTAAAGATTCGTGCGGTACGCAAGCAACGGTACTAAGGGTAACTGGACAGAGTCAGATGAGTTTGATGTAGATGAAGATATTTTTAGCAAGCCTTGGCGGACAGTCAAGTTCAAATAACGGAAGTTCTACAGGACCCTAACGGTTCAAGTGCAGGTAATACAGGCGCTTGGTTAAAGGACAATGTAGGGCTGGTGGTATATCAATGCCGACAGAACATATACAACAAACAACTGGCGACAGATAGGCGGCAACTGGTACTATTTTGATAACAGAGGTTATATGGTGACCGGTTGGCTTAAGAGCCCATATTCAGGTAAGTGGTATTGGCTCAGCACAGAGGGTGGAAGCAATCTCGGTAAGATGCTTACAAATCAGTGGGTTGATAACAATCGCTACTATGTAGACGGAAGCGGTGTTTGGACACAGAGCAGATAAAAATTTTTGGGGCTGTCGGGAAATACTGAATTTTTAATCCCTACAGAACAAAAATAGAAATATCCTGACAAATACAAGGCATTTTGGCTTTGTGACTTTGTCAGGATATTTTCTTTTCTATAATACTGTCTGTTTTTTTGGGCATAAAACCCCCTTGGCTGAAATTTTTGCTTTTGCATTTTTTTACTATGCTGTTTTCTCCTGTAGTTTTCCTTCAAATTTCTTTAGTTTGGCATAGAGAAAACGATGATATTTATTTATATTTCTTCCTATTGCAAAAAGCATAAATTCTTTATAAACCTTATCTGAAGTACGATAGTTAAAGCGTCGGAAATCTTCATTCTCTTTAATATCTCCAAAATGACCTTCTGTTTGAATAGAGCGTATCTGTCGTTTCAGAATACCTTTTTCACTCTGTATGTTAGCATGTGACTTCTCTCGGAGCTCTTCCCATACTTCATTGATCTTCATTACTTTATTCTTATCAATATCTTTATCAGGATTATACTTGTATAAACATTTAGACTTATGTTCACATCCACTACAGTCTGAACATCCATATACTTCATATGTTTGTGTATAACCATTCTGTTCTTTCTTTTCTGTGTTGATATGTCTCAGTTCACGGCCGTCATGACAGATATAGACTTGCTCATCCTCAAATACTGTTGTCTTCATGTTGTAGTATTTACCTATATCTTTACTGTATGCTCTTGTTTTTCGTTTTTCGTGATCCTGTAGTTTTTATATAACTGTCTATTTGATTTTTCTTTCAGATATAAGAGGTTTTTCTCACTACAATAGCCGCTATCTGCCGTAACTTCTTCAAGCACTTCTCCAAATGCTTTCTTATGCTTTTCAAGGACAGGAATCAGTGTGTTATAGTCTGTACGATCATTACTTACATAACCATGCACAATAAAATAATTCTCTACTGCTATCTGTACATTGTATGCCGGCTTTTAGTCGCCCGTTCAACATATGATCTTCCTTCATTCGCATAAAGGTTGCTTCCAAATCAGTTTTTTTGAGTAGCTGTTTCTATCTTTTCCCATAATCTCAAAGCATTCTTTATAGTGCATTAATCGCTGTCCACAATGTTCAAGCTCTTCATAGAGTTGTTGGAGTTTTGGCTTTCTCTTGCCATTTCCGTTAACAAATACAATACCTTCTCCGTCAGCAATAACCATAAGATTTTTCTGAAGCTTAAGTATTTCAATAGGCGAACAGTTATCAATCTCTATAATACGGTTATTAGATAGCTTTTTTTATGTTTTGTAATCTTTCTTTTTCTGTTCTTTTCAATAATATCTCTGACTTTATCAATTCCGTCAATCACAAACATCTGTGCATTTCCAAGCTCGTACTTCTCACCAAATCCATTATCTTGTAAAAAAGAGTTATAGTCTGAATAAAGCTTATCTATAGAATCCAGAAGACCTGCAAGATGATAATTAATGCTTCCACGCCATACAAAAGTATAACGATTGGCATTAGCTTCTATTTTTGTTCCATCGATAAATAATTCTTTTAATGTTACAAAACCTTCTTTTTTTAATCGTCTCATAAACTGATAGTTTAAGTCATCTAGAATATCTGAAGTAAGTTTCTTACCTTTAAAATCATAAAATGCATCTCTTTTAGGCTTCCTCCCTTGAGTAAGCCAGATAAAAGCAATATCTCTTTCACATAAATCTACAATACGATCAATAGAACGAATTCCTCGCATATTTGCATAAGTAATAACTGCATACATCATGATTGGATTGTACCCTGTTCTTCCCTTATCCGAACAATTGGCTAACAGTCCGGAAAAAATCTAAATCCTCCATAACTTTTTAGGGGTATAGACCGGATCGTCATCAGGGTAAACTCAATTCATAGAAACTAAAGTTGATTTTTCTGTTGACCTATTTCAAAAAGTCGTTATAATAATTAACTGTGAGCATAGTTACATTATAACATGTAACGGAGAAAGATGGTTATCGTTAGCCATCTTTTTATGTAAAAACTTAAGGAGGAGTGACTCATTTTTAAGTCACTCCTCCCTCTTTTATGACTGCCATTTCCCGACAGCCCCTTTTTATAGTTATTTAATCAGGTGAACATTAGTTATCTAATATATCTTTTCAAATACACCCCAATATTTAATCCAACACCAATAACATGGATATAAGTTCCTGCCATCCGGTATAACGAGAACAAAAATCCTCTCAGATTACAACCAATTTCCTTGAATCCAAATTTTTTTATAAAGTGCAATCGCATTTTTATTTTTCAGCAACCACTTCAAGTTCCAATTGTCTATAGCCGGCAGTTTTTGCGCATTCAATACATGCCTTTGTTAATGCAGTGCCTATGCCTTTTCCATGATATGCTTTTTCAATACTTATCCCGAACTCTGCACGATGCTTTACCTTGTCTTTTGAGCCAACCGAAGAAATTCCTGCTAAACCTACAATTCTATCATCAACAAGCGCACAAATTTGTATCTCACAAGGGCTGTTTTCTTTATCTTCAAGGAATTTCTCTTTTTCCTCAACACTAAAATTTATTTCATCCGGATAAGAAAGGAGAAGTCTGTTTCCTCACGGATAATCTTTGTATTCTCAAGCACTCCCTTGGCATCGGTAATTGTTGCATTCCTTATAATACAAAGCGTATTGTTTGCAAGTCTTATTTTTTTATAATATTTCAACTCATCATCTCCTCTAAACAACTATACTGTTATATGTATACCTATTAACGACATTATTAATTGTTGTAATAATCGCATTATATAACAACTTTAATGTTTTTATATAGCATTTTGCGTTTTTATTATATCTGTTTTTAACCTTGTAATAAAAAGTTTACATTATAAATCTTGTCTCTTATTCTTGAAAAAAACAAGTATTATCATTATCTGGGCAGGTATTTTCTCATTATTCTTTAGATTATAGCTTGTGTAATGAGGTCTTATATGACAAAACAATAAACCACATGATTAGCCGGTGGTTTACTAATTTTTTCTTAAATGTTTCGTCCATTTAGCCTTGTATCCATAAATCCATTCTATGTTCCATATATTCTCTTAACTCTTTTTTTGTCCAGAATCTTTGTAAATATTTTTTTCCAAATCACCTTCAACATCAACTTCTATAAACCATTCCTCATGATCAGTCCCAAATACGGTTGGATTTTCAGAGTTTACATCTTGGCTTACAACATAAATACAGTCAGGATATCCATATCCATAAAATAGCTGAACAAAATCCGGATCCTTATTATCAGTTACATCAAAGATTTCTTTAAATGAGTGCAAATAATCATTGAAGAAATCATTCCATTCTTCAAAATCCGTACTGCCTTCCTTAAAAGGAGTAAACATTTCACCACTCCAGAAATACTGTCCGTAAGCTTCTTCTGTTAAAAATAAAATATTTTTTTCATATAATCTGTTGAAAAAAACATCTTTATCTTTTTTTGTATAATTCTATATTTTCATCAACAAAATCTCCTAATCCTTCAATAGGTTCCTCATCATCTGCATTGGACCAAGGTGTATCAACATTCTTTCTATATAAAACTGTATCAAATGTAATACTGCATAAATCCTCGGCTAATGACTTTCCTGCTACCGATGATATATTTCCACCTAATTCTTCTATTCTCTCTAAAAATCTCTCTCTTCATATTTTCCCTATCTTAAAAAAACGAAAAAAATAAGAAGAACAGCTTTCACTTAAATAAAGATCAAAAATGTTCTTCTTAATTCTATAATACATTTATTTATTATCTTGCAGGATATTTTTGCTCTGAAGCTTTCAAACCACTCAAGGTATTTAGCCACATTTGCTTTATTCTCAGGATCTTCATCAAACTCTTTTAGTTTCTGCATCGACTCTCTCTTTGTCCTCAGCCGATAAAGCTCTCTCGGCAAATGTATATACTACTTCATCCTCTTTTCCTATATGTCTGTTAAGAAGTGTAGCATATCCGGCAGCATTTGTAATTATATCGAGCTTATTTAACGTGGACGGATCTTTTTCATATCTGTCGACAGCTTCTAAAAGCTCGTTCATATGAAGTCTTCCAAGGTCATGCTCTACAAGCATACCGTTTCTGATAAGTTTATCTGCTACAGGACCCAGCTTTTCAAGCATTATTTTGAAAAGGATCTTCTCTTCCTTTCCGTGATGAAGGTGGTCCGCATATGTCTTACCGAAAGCCACGCATTCTTTTACGAGCTTCGCATCTACTTCATTTCCCTCTATGATTGAGCAGCACATAGACTTCATGCTCTTGCAAAACTCTACTATATTCTTGTGTTCATCTACTAAAATTTCTATTCCGTACATATTACTCCCTTACCAACTTATATGAGCCATTTCCCAAAGCATAATATGTCAGACCGCTACCGTCAAACACGCCTTCAATCATGGCATTTCTTATTTCATAAAACAGTGCTACATTTGCACCTACTTCATCCCAGTACTGCTTGTGAATATCTACAGTTTCCTGCCACATAAGCTCATCACTGTCCTCATTCACAACCATATTTACACCGTCGCATGGCATTCCGCTTACAAATGTATTCTCATAATACTCAAAACCGTCAACAGGTGAAGCTCCGCTTTCAATAGCATTTTCCTTGCCGAAAGCTCTTGCACACTCACAGATAATACCGATTGCATCAGCATTGCCATCTGTAAGATTCTTTGCAACATATGCAAGTCTTCTCTCTACTATGGCTATCTTATCCTGTAACCAACCATGTATATTTGTCGGATCAATTATATTTCCAAGATCGCCCTCAGGAAGTGAACCGAACTTCTCATCTATATCGGCAAGAGCCGATACATTCAAGCCCTTATCCTTTGCTGTTGCTATTAAAGCATTTGTTAAATCGTTTTGTATCTTTATCTTTCTAAAAAGCCAATGATGTATTGGACCCAGTATTGCACTCATATCTTTATTCCTTTACTTAATTTATTTTATCTTTCTAACGGAAAAAAACTACAGTAAGTCGCATCTTAAAGCTCTCAATTGCATGAACTGAATGCGACTTTCTTGCCAGCATCACTACGCTCTCTCCCGCATTTAATATATATTCTTTTTCCGTCTACAATAAACTTTCCTGTTCCCTCAAGCACTGTAACCAAAAGCATCTCCGTCAGACTCATGAGTTGAAATCTCCTCACCCTTTGAGAATGCGAAAACTGTAATGCTGACATACTTGTTCTGTGCCAGAGTCTTTGAAACCACCTGTCCGTCTGTTGCCTGAGCCAAATCAGCCAACTTTAAAAACTTCTTCATGATTTATATTCTTTAAAAACTTATCCATATTCTTCTCCTTTATGGTAAAAAGCTTTAACCTTCATTACTCTTTTCAGTATAGTATTTTTTTATATTTTTTTCTGTAACAATTGTTAATTTTACAAATTTATTTTACACAATTTTTGGATTAAAAACCTGCCTCGTTTTCTCGAAACAGGTTTTTTTATTAAACTTATTAAAACTCTTTACCGCCGTTTACATTTATATCCGCATCTAAATTTTTTTATCAATCACGACTATTGCGACTTCAAGTCCTCTCTTTATGTCCTCGAGTGCCATATAAGGAGCCACAGGTGTTCTTCTTGCTACCTGTGCAGGTATAAAAGGAACATGTGTAAATCCACCCTTTATATGAGGATATTTCTTTGCCAATGTATAGAGTACACCATACATCAAATGATTACATACAAAGGTTCCTGCCGTATTAGATACTGCAGCCGGAAGATTTGCCTCTCTGATTGCTTCTACCATCGCCTTTATAGGAAGTGTGGTAAAATAAGCATTCTCTCCGTCTTCAAAAAAATCTTTGTATCTATGGGCTGATTGCCCTCATTGTCCTTTATTCTGGCATCATCCACATTTATAGCAACTCTCTCAGGTGTTATCTCAAATCTTCCACCTGCCTGTCCTATACAAAGAACTACATCAGGTTTTTCTTCCTCAATAGCCTTTGCCACTGTATCTATTGACTTTCTGAATACGGTAGGTACTTCCAGCTTTACGATATCAAATCTTCCGATTTTATCAGCTACAAGCTTCACTGCCTCAAGCGCAGGATTTACAGCATCACCACCGAACGGATCAAAAGCCGTCAATAATAATTTCATATTTTTATCCTTTCAAATGCTTATCTAAAAGCACATATATACATCAATACGATGTGAGTAACTAACATAACAATTGCAAAAAGGCAATTGCATCTTTATTATTCCATACTTGTTCTTAGTCTCAAGAAGCGCAGCCGGCATAATATTGAAGTTTGCAGCCATAGGTGTCATCAAAGTACCGCAATATCCTGCTGTGAGTCCCATAGCACCTACTACTAAAGGATTTGCACCCTGGTTGATAAGGAATGGAATACCGATACCCACTGTAATAACAGAGAATCTTATAAAAACCGTTTCCCATAATTGCTGTAAAAAGTGCCATTGCAAGACAATATACAATAACAGCAATAATTCTGTTGTTATCAGGAATAATTGTCTCAATACCCTTTGCTATAACCTCACCGACCCCTGCTGCAGTAAATACTGCACCGAGAGCCGCCAAAACCTGTGGCAAAAGTCCTACAGGACCTACATTGTCCATAAGTCTTGTACCGTCTTTTACAGCATACTCTTTCTTGGCACCTGTTACAAAGAATACAACTATCAAAGCTATAAGAGCAGACAAACCTACAGCATTATTTGCCTGCTCTTCTTTCTTTAACACTAAAAGCCACATTTGTGCCTTTCTTTGTTTTAACCACCACTCTGTCAGCTTTTTGTGATTTTTTTCAGCTAAGGGTTGTCCCATTCTTTTGGCCACCTTCGGGCTCATTCTGATAAACTCTCTCTCAAATATAGAGCTGTTATCATTTGTATGCATCGGAAATGAAAGAAATCTTGAGCCTTTTTTCAAGGCGTATTCTACCGCTTCAGTAGTAATAAATGAATAATGTGTGGCGCCTATTATCACATCCGAATAATACATTGTGCCCTTCATTTTTTCTATTACTTCACCCGACTGTACACCGTCCGAGGAAAGTATGGTTATCTTCGGAATAACACCGCACTCAAAGGCCGCCAGCTCAAAAATATCGGCTTCTTTAATATGATTTTCATCGGTTATAAAATGTAATACCTCATTTTCCTTTGCCTCTATCCAGTTTTTGTATAATACATCTTGCACCTGCAAGAGCTTTTACATTATCTTTAATACTGACAGCCACCAAAATACCCCCCTATGATATTTTTTAAATCATTAAAACAGTGCTTTACCCCTGTCCGTAATAAAAACCTGTCCGTTGCAAATATTTTCATGCTCGAAAAAAGCCACTTCCTCAGGGGTAACTTTATTCATTTCTGTAAACCCTTCTTTACATACCGATTCTTTTTCTATATCACATTTACAAAATAATACGGCACCGCTTGCTCTCCACGGTCTTGCCATATATCCCGGAAGACTTTTATAATTCTTATCCTTATTCTTTTCGATTCTGCATTTATAGAATGTAAATACTCCCTTCGGAGCACATATTATTCCGGGAGATGCCTCCTCTCCCGTATATCCGAGCCATATAAGATTACATTTTATAAAATCGGCTCTTGCATCTTCTTCACCGAAAAATATAGTCGACATTGCCATAGATATTGCAGTTAATAAATCTTTGCCTGCCATGTCCTGCATATAATGTGTCCTGGCTTGATTTAAAATTACAGTTTACAAACAGAGAATTTTCAGCTTCACAGACCAATGCAGCCGCTCTCTCTTTATTATGATACTCTCCTACTTTAATTTCAAGAGATAATCTATCTTCATTGGTTTCACATTTGCCCTGTCCGTATTCTTCACTGCTTATTTTTTCAATTTCGTCTGATATTTCACTCTCTGTCATATACAGATTAAAAGAGTTTTCAAAGTTTATATTCTCGGCTCTGAAATTATATGCAGATTTTTCAACTATAACAGTTGCGCCCCATCTTTTTGCAAAATGCTTTTCTTCTCCTTTATTTTCCTCAAAATAGCCCGACTCTCCTATGCTTTTATATTTATAGCCTATTCCATAGTAAAAGCTTATTGTAGGACTTATCCCCTCTTTTGCTCTCAATAAGATATCAGGTTTTGTAATAATCACCTGCTCAAAGTATTTTTCATCTGTAAGTATTATCTCTATCTTCTTATTTTCCGTATTTATAAAATTAAGAGAGTGCATACACTCTCTTAAGCTGCTGTAGTCACAGTCTTCTTTTCCGACTGTGACTATTATTTTATTATCTTCTGTTTTCAATTAAATTTCACCCCTGTACATTCACAATCCTCAATATTTTCCGTAAAAGGATTACTGTCTTTACTGCCTGTAATCTCTATATTCTTTAATATCAGCTTTTTTATATTCTTTGCAAATATTCCCCTTTTACACATAGTAGGGAAATTATCCATCATTATCGGAACAACCGGCCTTATATTCTCGTCCTTATCAAAGTTTAAGGTAATATTTTCAAGTACAATTTCCTCAATAGGCATTTCAGGCAGTCCATACAAACATGCAAATATATTTTTTACATTTTCACATCTGATATCTCTTGCCGCTATTTTCCCGATTTCGGAGTCTTTTCATTGACTTCCATCTTATCCTGATTTTGTACATAATCTGAATGTCCGTCAGGATCACAGAAATAAAACATATTTGCGGTAAAAGGCATGCATACATCTTTCATAAGAATATTCTCAAAACAAATATTATCAAGTACGGATTTCTCTCCTCTGCCTCTTCTTGTCTTTATTCTAAGTCCTCTGTCCGTACCTTCAAATATACATTTTTCCACACTTACATCATATACTCCTGCCGCAACTTCGGAACCAATAGTCACACTTCCGTGACCTTTTCTAAATATTGAGTTTCTGATAACTATATTCTTTGCAGGCTTATAATGCTTCAGTGCCATATAGTATTTTCCGCTCTTTATTGCAACACAATCGTCTCCCACAGAGATATCCGCACCAAGTATAAGGACATTTTCACAACTTTCAGGATCAAGCCCGTCAGTATTTGGTGAATTGTCAGGGTTCATAATTGTATTGTTTAAAAACAAAAGATTGTCACTGTAATAAGGATGTAGAGTCCATGAAGGTGAATTCATTATACAAAGTCCCTGCATGGCAATGTTTTTACAATTATGTAAAAATACCGTATTCGGTCTCCATGCTATATTTTTCTTCTTTGCATCCTTCCACCAGTCAAGCATACCGGCATTACCGTCCAGTATACCCTCACCGAATATGAGTACATTCTCTACACTTATTCCCGTAATAAGTGCGGCAAAGCAGTCCAGCGGATTACCTTCCCATGATCCTATATTGTATTCGTCATTCTCATCACTTGATTGTGTCATACCCGGTAGAATCGGATACTTTTTTCTGTCCTTTTCACCGATAAGTATGGCATCCTTATCTATCCACAGATCTATATTACTCTTTAAAAATACCGGTGTGCATAAATATTTTCCCTTAGGAATATAAACGGTACCATTCTTAGGACAGGCATTTATTGCAGCCTGTATACATACCGAATCAGTCTTTACTCCGTCACCTGCGGCACCGAAATCTTTTACATTAAGAAGTACATATTCATATTCCGTATGAAAGTTTTTTTTATCGGACATCTTATTCTCACAAGTGATATATATATTATAATCACTGTCCGGAAGAAGATCAAAAATTGATATAACATTTTTATTTGTTGATATTTTCTTTTCACCGTTTATAAAAACATCATATATTTTTTTATTTTCATAAGGAGTATCACAACAGACTTCAATTGTTACACTCCTTTTTAAATACCTTTACAATTTCAAAGTCAATCATATGCCATACCCAACCTTATTATTTCCGTATATGCCATAAGAAGCGGTGCCACACCTTTGGCTTCATTTTTTACAACCGGTTCAGAGTAATAATACTCTGCGCTTCCGTCCCTGTTTTCCTTGCCTCCAAGTCCGGCTACAAGACAAATTCCTCCAAGTGAGAGCTCTTCTCCCTCAACACACAGATACCTGTCCAAGATACCGTCAAATATCTTCTTTCCGATATCTTCAAATCTTTTCGGTAAAAGTTTATTTCTTACGGCCTTCAAAAAAGCATATGAAATAAGCGCACTTCCTGATGTCTCAAGGTAATTGTCTTTATCATCTTTCCTGTCTACCAGCTGATAAAACATTCCGCTATCATCCTGAAACTTAAGCAAATCGTTTGCAAGATTATAAAGCATCTCCTGTAATCTTCTGAATTCATAGTATAATGACTCATCAATGGCAAGTGCCGTATCCACAAGACTTAAGATAAACCATCCTATTGATCTCAACCAAAAATTTTTGCTTAAGCCGGTTTTCTTATCACACCAAAGCGACTGCCTTGACTCGTCATATCCGTGATAATACAGTCCTGTATTTGTATCTTTCATTATTCTTTCCACATTTTCAAACTGTGAAAAGCTGTTAATACAAAATCTCATCCTGTTATATTTGGTTTCATACTCCATATAAAAGGGCTGTGCCATATAAAGTCCGTCAAGCCAAACCTGATAAGGATAAATTTTCTTATGCCAAAAATTACCTTCATTAGTCCTCGGCATGGTTTTAAGCTGAGAGTATACGGTATCCATAGCTTTTCTGTACTTTTTTTTACCTGTAAGTTCAAAAAGCTTAAAAAGATTCTTTCCGGGTCTTATATTGTCGATATTGTACTCTTCTATATCATAGGTATTTATACTTCCGTCCTCGTTTACAAATGCGGATACAAAATCATCGCAAAAGTTCAGATACTTTTTATCTCTCTTTATTTCATAAAGTTCAAGATATGCGCTTATCATGCAGGCGTCAATATAATTCCATTTGTTTTTACGTCCGCTTCTAATCTGCTCTATATTCCACATCGGTGAAGAGGCATCCGAGTTTTCCAATAAAAAATCAATATATTTATCAAGTAATATATATTTTTCTTTTTTTACCATATTAACCCTTTACTCCACCTGCAGATATTCCCTCTACAAACTGATTCTGTGCTATAAAGAATATAATTATTGAAGGTAGGATTGAAATAAGTGATGTTGAAAGTATCCTGTTCCATGCAAATCCGGCATCCGAGTCCATTGCAAGCTTTACAAATATTGTTGCAGGATATTTTGCAGGATTGTTTACATACAAAAGCGGTCCAAGGAAGTCGTTACTTGCCCACATGAATTTAAAAAGTGCGCATGAAACAAGTGCCGGCTTTAACATAGGTACTATTACCTTTATCAAAGTCTGTATTTCATTACATCCGTCAATCTTTGCCGCTTCTTCAAGCTCCTTAGGTATATTTCTTAAAAACTGAATAAGCATAAATACAAAATATGTCTCGGTAGCAAACATCGAAGGAACAATGAGCGGCAGATAAAGCTTTGATCCTACCCATCCGAAAATATTGTACATAATATACTGCGGTACATTCAAAACCACCTGCGGCAGGAAAAGTGTTGACATCAGTATTGCAAATAACACACTTCTTCCGAAGAATTTAAATCTTCCGAAACCGTATGCCGTTAAAGTGGATGAAACTATTATAAATATTACGGCAGGTATAACATATGAATATGTATTTAACATCGCCTTCCATATATTTATATCACCGCCATAGTTTTTCATTGCATTTAAATATCCTTCAAATGTAGCCTTTTTCGGAAGAATATTAAGCCCTGAGAAAATCTCATTATTCGGCTTAAATGTAGCTCCGATCATCCATAAAAGCGGATATATCATAAATATTCCTACCGCAGTCAAAACGGTATACCTTATTACAATTTGTATAGTTCTTTTTGTCTTCAGGCTCATTTTTATCTCTCCTCATCCGCATAGTAAACCCAACGTTTTTGTGAATAGAATGCTATCGCTGTCAAAACAAGTAAGATAACAAACAGCACCCAGGCCTGCGCACTTGCCTTACCCATCTGATAGTTTTTAAATGCATTGTTATATATTAAAAGTGACATCAAAGTAGTTGAACCTCTCGGTCCACCCTGTGTAATGATATAAGGTCCGTTAAACTCCTGAAATGCCTGTACAAGCTGAGTTATCAGATTATAAAATATTACAGGTGTGATAAGCGGTACCGTAACAGAGAAAAACTGTTTCCACTTTCCTGCACCGTCAATTGATGCCGCCTCATAAAGTTCAGCCGGAACTCCTTTAAGTGCAGCAAGGAATATGACCATTGCCGAACCGAACTGCCACATTCTAAGCAGTGATATGGAAAACAATGCCCAGTTGGGATCCGAGAAAAAGCTCGGTGCATGAAGTCCAATCATTGCAAATGCTGTCTGAATAAGTCCTTCATCTTTAAAAAGTGCCTTCCAAAGTACTGAAATAGCTACAGAACCTCCAAGGATTGAAGGAATATAGTATGCGGTTCTGAAAAAGTTTACACCCTTTATCTTAAAGTTAAGTATATATGCGATAAACAGTGCGGCTACAAGCTTTAGTGGTACCGTTATAAATGCATATTTAAAAGTCACAATCAAAGCCTTGAGCTCGTTTTTTTATTTGTAAATACATCCACATAATTTTCTACAGTATACTTTGATATTCCCTTAAACAGGTGAAAATCCGTAAAACTGAAATAAAGTGATGATGCAAAAGGATAGAGCTTAAAAACGCAGAATCCTATAAGCCATGGTAATATAAAAAGAAAACCTATATTATTTTTCAAAACTTTTTTAAATGTCTTATTTTTCAAAACAATTCTCCTTATAAAAGGGGGCTGTAAAACTACGGCCCCCTCTGTCAGATTAAAATATTTATTTTGCAAACTTAGTTGCTTACATTGCTGAATCCGTCAAAGAGCATCTTTGCGCCGTCCTCGGCACTGTAATCTCCATAGCTTACGCCGCCGAATACTTCTGTATAAAGTCCGCTTGAACCCTTAAGTGATGAATCGTCAAACTTAGGACTCATACTGAACTCTGCCGCTTCAAGAACCTTCTTATGTGCTTCACCTGTCATAGGATTTATTTTATCTGCCTTTGTAAGCTGCTCAAGAGCCACCTTTGAAGCCGGTATTCCTCTTTCTGTACCGATTATCTCTATACCTTCAGGATCGTTTACAAGGAAGTTAAGTAACATTGCAGCTTCCTTCGGATGCTGTGATTTTGCAGATATTGCATAAAGCATTGATATCTTTGTAAACACTCCTGTGCCGCTTCCGTCGGCAAGATCCTTAAATTCTTCACCTACAACAAGTTCTCTTGCATCTCCCAGTGCCTTCTTAAACTTGCTTGCCGAGCTGTCCCACTCTAAAATACCTGCATATTTTCCGCTGATAAACTTCTCGTTTACATCAAAGCTTGCGGCACCGTCACCGTCAACAGTCTTTATTGAAGGAATAACATGATCCGCCTCAAGTGACTGGATAAACTCTACACCGTCCTTTATCTGATCCTCAGTGAAGTTAAACTTTCCGTCATCACTGAATATTGCTTCCTTATATTTAGCCTGAAGATAGAATGTCATAAAAATTGCTCTGTCGTACTGACCCATTGCCAGAGGATAATAGTCATCTCCAAGTTTCTCTTTAAATGTGGCACCTGCCGCTCTAAGATCTGCAAGAGACTTCGGTGTATCAATACCCGCCTCATCAAATGTTGTCTTATCCCAGTAGAAAATTCTTCCGGTCTCGGCTATAGGCACACCTGCAAGACCACCCTTTGAATCTTTTGATCTGTCAAGAAGTGCGCTGTCATACTGAGTAAGATCGATAATATCGGATACAGTATTTAAATCAAGGAATGTATCACCGTTTGCATCATAGTTGCTGATCCAGTCCATATTTATCTGTGAAAGATCCGCTGCAGTACCTGACTGGAATTCTAAGGCTCTTGCTGTCTCCCAATCTGTCCATGCACCGAAGTTTACTTCAACCTTGATATCAGGATACTTTGCCATGAAAGCATCTACTGCCTTTTTTTGTTGCCTCATGTCTGGAATCTCCACCCCACCAGTTAAATGTAAGTGTAACAGGACCTGAAGATCCGTCTTCACTCTTTGCTGTTGTAGTTTCTCCGGTTTGTGCTTCCTTTGAAACATCCTTACCTGCATTTCCTGTACATGCTGTTAATGAACCTGCCAATAAAACAGCCATTGCCAAACTTAACTTTTTCATCATAATTCTCCTCTTTTTTATTATAAATATTTATTTTTATAATTTCTTATAACAAAGCAAATCACTGTCACAGACATAACTGTTATAGAAATATTGCTTACCATCATTACTATACCTATACTTGCATCTTTTAAATTTGTAAAATTTTGAAGAAAGTAAAGTACCGGTATTCTGAATACAAAGACTCTTGATATATTAAGAATCATTGTTATCCTTGTCTTTCCCAAACCGTAAAGTAATGACATCACTGCCGCATTGACTCCCAGGAATAACGAGCCTACGGCTTCGTATCTGTAAACTTCTTTGATCATTTTTGCAAAATTAATATTTCCTCCTGCAAAAATATTACTTAAGAAATCCAGTCCCAGCAAAGTTGCCGTGCATATTATAAATCCCATTACGGTATTTACAATTGCAGTATTATAAAATGCGCTTAACACTCTCCTATATTTGCCTGCACCGAAGTTCTGGCTTATTATTGCACTGCTGCCGTCTTGAAATCCGTTTTGCGGTGATGTTGTAATTCCTCCAAGAGTATTTGATACTCCCAATGCTCCAACCATCAAAGCTCCGTATACGGTACTCATGCTGTTTATAAGGGTCTTTCCCAAAGAAAAGAATATCTTTTCCGCCACAACAGGAATTGAAAGCAGATACATATCATTTACAACATTTTTTCTAAAGCTTACAAACTTTAAATCAAATGAGAAAATACTTTCTTTTCCAAGACTGTTGTATATTGCAAATATAAGCAATATACTCTGAGACAATAAGGTGGCAATTGCAATCATATACAATCCGCCGTTGAATATGTAGACAAATATTGCTGTAAGTATAAGCTTTGATACCAGTACCAGTATATTCAGCCACAGTATTCTTGATGTGTTCCCCCTTGACCTCTCCACTGCAATATAAATATTATTTATAAAACTTACAGCCATGGTCAAAATTTCAATACTGAAATATGAAGCACCGGCTTTTATAAGTATATCCGGTGTTGCCGCCAGTTTTAAAAACGGTTTTGTCAGCGGAATAAATACAGCCAACATCAAAACCGCAAATACTGCAGCTGTCAAATAAACAGTACTTACTCTTTTTTTGACCATATCATAGTCGCCCTCTCCGAATGCACTTGAAATCTTTTATTCCGGCACTTACTGAAAGACCGCCCGATATGGCAGACAATAAAGCTATAAGCTGTGACAAATATGCTACCGCGGAAACCGATTCGGCATTTATATGGGCAGCCATTATTGTGTCAAATATTTTGAACAACTGACTGAGTCCCTGATATATCGCCAGTGGCATACCTGTATAAATAACCAATGCAAGCATATCACCATTTAAACTTCTCTCTCTAAATGCTTCATCCCTGCTACATTTGATACTTTCACTCATACTTTTGCCTTTCGTTTAACTAATTTATACAACAGCTTAAGCCAAAAAACCAACTGAAAATAGTGCAAAACAAAGTAAACTACTGTTTTTTTGTTATTTTTAATTAAGTACTGTGTTATAATGTTTTTAATTACTGATTTAAGGAGGCCTCATGAGAGTATCAAATTCCGATATTGACAGAATTTATGTGAACATCGCGACCAGAAATAACAGCTATAAATTTAATATGCCTGACAATCACTTTCATATGTATTATGAATTATATTATTGCAAGGCTTCAAAATGTACTTTTTTCATCGAAAATCAGATGCTTGAGATGAATGCCGGAGATTTTTTGCTTATTCCGCCAAGAGAAATGCACTATACAAAATATACTTCCGATACTCCATGTGTGAGAATAAATATTTACTTTAAATACAGTGATCTTGTCGACAATATTTATATAAACAATGACACTTTTAAAAACTATTTTTCAAGTAAAGAGGTATTCCATGTGCCTGCCGCTTATCAAGGTAAAATAAATGAGCATCTGCAAAGTATGCTTACGGAGGATAAACTTGATGATGAACACAGCTCAAAGACTCTCAGGCTTTTATTAAAAGAATTATTCCTGTACTGTATCAGGCTCTGCTCTTTTAACCGTTCTACACCGGCTATTATAAATACCACCGACGAGCATATGCTGACATTGGCAAAGTATATTACGGACAATTATGATAAACCTCTAACACTTAATGATATTGCGGAGATGGCAGGTCTAAGTTATACCTACTTCAGTAAAAAATTTAAAAATACTACAGGAATGAGATTCAAAGAATATCTGAACTATGTAAGGTTAAAGCAGGCCGCCACAAAGCTTGCCACCACAAAACTTACCGTAACGGATATAGCAATGAGCTGCGGATTCAATGACAGCAACTACTTTAAGGACGCCTTTAAAAAGACCTACGGTCTTTCTCCCAGACATTACAGAAAATCAAGTGATGCACAGATTGATGAATAAATTATGTCCAAATTTTTAATAAATACTTACGCTCTTCTACATTTATTATATTATATTTAATGTTACTATTATTATAAGCTTTACACTTGATTGTTTTATTAGGAGGATGAGTATATGAAAAATAGATCAAGTTTTTGTAAGGTAAGTGTAGGTATGTTGATATTTGCCCTCAGCACCCCTGCCTTACTTGTCGGATGTTCAAGCCCACAGCCTAAAACGGAAGGTGCAATTTATGATACCGGAAAGGTGGCTGAATATGCCACTCCTTATGTAAGTTATGATGCAAATTATAATACAGAGGAATACAATGCTGTTGATGAAAGTAACTTCAAAGCTGTAGCTACTTCACCACTTTCCACATTTGCAGCTGATGTAGACACGGCGTCTTATGCAAATATCAGGCGTTTCGTAAATTCCGGAGAATTACCGCCTGCTGATGCAGTAAGGATTGAGGAAATGCTCAATTATTTCCACTATGACTATCCGCAGCCAAATGAGGGTGAGCCATTCTCAGTAACTACTGAGATTTCCGCATGTCCATGGAATCCCGACACCAAGCTGATGATGGTCGGAATGCAGGCTAAAAGTATGGAGGAACTTGAAAAGAAACCTTCAAATCTTGTATTTCTTATAGATGTATCAGGATCTATGGAAGAACCTAACAAATTGCCTCTTGTTAAAAATGCATTCTTGCTTCTTTGCGAACAGTTAAAAGAAAATGATACTGTTTCCATAGTTACATATGCAGGAAGTGATCAGGTTGTACTTGAAGGTGCAAAGGGATCGGATTCAAAAGAAATAATGGCTGCTATAGAAGATTTGGTAGCAGGCGGAAGTACTGCAGGATCTGAGGGTATAAAGACTGCGTATGAAATTGCCGGAAAATACTTTAAAGCAGACGGAAATAACAGAGTCATACTTGCCACCGACGGTGATTTAAATGTCGGAATCACAAGTGAAGGAGAACTTACAAGACTTATAAAGAAAGAAAAAGAAAGCGGTGTATTTCTTTCCGTTCTTGGATTCGGTACCGAAAATATAAAGGATAACAAGATGGAGGCACTGGCCGACAATGGAAACGGAAATTATTCATATATCGATTCAAGATTTGAAGCAAAAAAAGTACTATCAGAAGAGCTTGGTGCAAACTTCTTTACTGTAGCAAAGGATGTAAAGTTCCAATTGGAATTTAACCCTAAATTTATAAAGGGATACAGACTGATAGGCTACGAAAATCGTATCATGGATGATGAGGACTTTAAGGATGATACCAAAGACGGCGGTGAAATAGGTTCAGGCCACAGAGTAACCGTATTGTATGAGATAGTAGATAAAGACTCTCCAATGGATATCGGCTCGGATTTAAAATACCAAAGCAGTGCTGTTACAGAGTCTAATGACCTTTTAAATATTGCAGTAAGATATAAGGAGCCTGATTCCGAAACAAGTAAAGAGTTAAACTACCCTGTTACTACCGAAGCCATAAAAACGGAAATGTCTGATAATATGAAGTTCGCCTCTGCAGTGGCGGAGACCGGTATGTTGCTTCGTGATTCGGAGTTTAAGGGTAAGTCAAGCTATAGTGATGTTGAATCATTACTTAATTCAATCTCTGATATTAAGAGTGATACCAATAAACTCGAATTTTTATTACTTGTAAAAAAGATTGCCTCAATGGCAAAAGAACAATAAAATATAAACCTTAAAATATCGGCTTTATTCTAAAATAAAGCCGGTATTTTTATATATACAGCCACTACAGTTCTCATAACAGTATACTGTCAGCTCTTATAAAAAGTTTATCCATATTAGAGTAAAAAACCGGTAACTCAAGATGCTTTAACTTCCCGGTCTCATAAACACATTTGCACCCATATAGCATATCTCCTACATCACTATGTAAAGTCATGATTCTTCGGGTGAGTTCATTCGTTTTGAACATTCGTTTCATAAAAATTCCGGCAAAGGTAGATGGAATTCTATACGGGAGAAGTTCATTTTTATAGAAGCTCAAGTCTACTCCTCTCGCCTTGACCACCTGAATCGTTTCTCTTATTACCTTTACTGTAATAGACAAGGCATGGGCATCCTTCATCAAATTAAGAGCAAGCTGCATCGGATGATCAATTTTCCCTTCCCGGGCCGCAGAAGAGGTGACCCCGGCATTGATAGCCATATGAAGCCATATCCATTCCACCATATCGTGAGGAATCTCCGTTTTCAAATCTGCGGAAGCGAGAAGAGCTGTTAAAGCTTTGTAATTGGAAATCCCTGCTTTTCCCTCACTTTCCAGCATAATATGGTCAAAGAGAACGCAGTCCAAGTTATTCTGCAAAAGTCTTCCACCTGCGGTAGGGAAGCCGATAATATAAGGATAAGCACCCACTATTTCATCAATCTCTTCCCGACTGTTCCAAAAGTTACAAAACAAAATCAGGCTTCCTCTAATATGGTTTTGTGAAAGTGTTGCTATAGCGTCCTTTATTTTCCCGCTTGCCACACTCAAAATAATAAAATCATACTCTGTATTCGGCTTGGTAAGATTCACCTTGTATTGATCTGCTTTTTCTTCTCCTTTTTTGTTATAGCGTCCATCTAATAAACTGATATTTAGACTTTCTGGGGCCTTCGATTTTTTCTCTTCTCTCAGCAAATGTTCGACTTGATGCCCGGCTTTTTGGAACACATAGCCGTAAGTTGTGCCTATGACGCCAAGGCCCACTATACATATTCTCATAAATCCTGCCTTCTTTCTTCTATTTTCCATCCGATTATCCAGGCAAGAACCAAAAGGTAATTTTCCACAGCACCAATCAAATTTACCATTTGATGCATCTTCAGATAATGTACAAAATGATTGCTTCCGATACCGATTCCTCCAAGGACCAGAGCAAGTAAAATTGACTTTAGATAGGTCCAATTGTAATTCCTATATGCTGTAATCAATATAACCAAAACGGCAATATTCCAAAATCCGATTTCTCTCTGCCATCCTGTAGAAATTCCATACGCAGAGTTTCTTCCCATATATTCCGGTGCAAAAATCTGTAGGATCGCCGCACCGGATATCGCTATTATAAGAATGATAAACAGCACACGCAGGAAAAGATTCATTTTTTTATGATGCATTGTCTGTTCTTTCTTCATTCCTTTGCCCCCTCTACTAAGACCTTGCTGATAAAATGCATGGTTCCCGTTTTTGCCCCAAGAGACTTCTCCAGCATATCGATATACACCTCTACATCTTTTTCACCAAAATTTCCATAATCGAACATATGCTGACTCGTAACAAGGAGCATCTTCACTCGCTCTTCAATATATGTACACGAAAAGATTCCCTGTGCTATTCCTTCTTGAACAATCTCTGCCAAAATCGGTACCGCCACTTCTACAATTTTCTTGCAGATTTTATCATGCATAATAATATTTTTCTTTTCTTTCCAGAACATCCGTAATCACCGCTTCCTCTTTATCCGGACGAAAGGCATTTACAACCGAAACCAGCTTTTTCAGGGTATCGAAAGCTGTGCCTGAAGAAGCTCTTTGGCTACGGCGCTCTCCTTCTCTATCATCATTTCTATGACCGCCTCCAGCGTTGCTTCTTTGCTCGCAAAAATAATAATAGTAAGTTCCTTTTTGCTATACCGGCCTTAGCCACAATCTCATCAATACTTGTATTCTCATAGCCTTTTTTTCTATGAACATACGATAGGCAAGATTTAGAAGTTCCTGTTTTCTTTTTTTCACCTTTTTTTCATTTCAGTCTCCTTTTTTTGACTAATAGTCGATTTTTTTATTATAGGACTTCACTTACTCACTGTCAACACTTCTTTTCGACTATTAGTCAATAATTGCTTTGAGAAATAAAAAAAGACACCTGCATCTTAGCAAGTGCTATAATATTTAATACAACAGATAGATCATATACATATTTTATTTTAATATTGATTATATAAAGCTATACTTCCTTCCCGCATTTAAAAACATATCTATCTTTTCATCTGTTGTTGCAAGGGGAAGGTTACATCCCGGAGTGAGCATAAAGCCCTTTTTACATTTCTTTCCCGCAAGGATACATCTCTTTACTTCATTTTCTATATTTTCCTGTGTTCCGTTGCAGATGGTGTAAACCGGTGCTACATTCCCTGCAATCATCTTTGAATCTGCAAAAAACTCACAAGTTTCATCTATATCCATCTCATTGTCCACACTAAAGAGGCCTATATCCAGATTTTTTACATGTTCCCACACCTTTTTTGTATTCCCGCAAACGTGATAGCTGGGTGCTCTGCCTGATTTTTCCTTGATATAAGAACTGATTTCCAAAGTATATGGATATGCGAATTCCTTATACATTTTGGGGCTTATCATAGTACATGAGGCTATAGGATCCGCCATTGAAAAGCCTATATCAAGTACATTGAAAATATCCACGACCTTTTTTACATTATCTGTTATATATCTCAAAAATTCATGCACCTTATCAGGTGATTTTATCATAGCTTTTAAAAGTTTATCTGTTCCCAGTACAAATCCTGCTAATGTTATAGGTCCCGATACAGAAGCACCTACTCCACAAAATCCGTCTGCTATTTCTCGTAGCCTTGCAGTAGCATTATAATACATCTTTAAATTTCCGCTATCAGGTGTGATATCCTTTAACTTATAGACCTCATCAATACTGTTTATAGGATGACTCTCAACATATATAAGCCCTTGCTCGGGATAATGCGGCACTACGCCCATTGCCTCTGCAATGCCGTAGGCATTTGGACCTACTCCCATTCCGTCCAAACCGAATCGGTTCATAGACACTATATCTCCCATTACAAGACTGTCTTCATTTCTCCAATACTCTCTGGTATTTTTTCCTATAAGTCTTGCCTTTATCTCTCCCAAAAAAGGATCCATCATTATTCTGTCATAATCTCTTTTTTCAGCTATTGCTTTTGCCCTTTCCACAGGTGTCATCTTATCATTAGGATGAATCTTAAGTTCCATATATTTTCTCCATTATCAATCAAATCTCAAAGCCTTTGCAAATATTTTTTCATACTCTTCAAGCTTTGAAAGCTCAAAAAACTCAGTCTCCACAGAGATTTCTGTCATATACTCTATAGCATTTTTATCAAGAAGAGCCATATACGCTCCGGTCAAAGAGGTATTTCCAAGGTATTCCACCTTTCCCTCAAATTCCTTAGGCAATAGTCCCACTCCAAAGAAAGAGTCCATACTTATATACTTACCGAACTGACCGGCTATGCACACTCTTGTTATATCACAGGTTTCAATGCCGGCCTTTTTTATAAGCGCCCTTATACCTGAAAGTATCGCTCCCTTGGCAAGCTGTACCTGCCTTATGTCTTTTGCTGTAAAATACAGATTATCATTTATTTTTATAAAAGGCTTACCAAAATCATATGCTTTAATAAAACTATGATTACTGTCAAGACATTTTTTATCTATAGCACCCATTTTATTTATAAAACCTGACTTTAAAAGCTCCCTTACCATAGCCAGTACCCCGCTTCCACATATTCCTGTAGGCTCTGTATTTCCGATAGTAGTATAAGAGATATCGGCCTCATCAATGTGAAAATCATCTATCGCACCGATTCCTGCTCTTATACCGCATGAAATATTCATACCTTCAAGTGCAGGTCCTATAGCACATGAGGTGGCTAGAAGATTATTATCTGTTTTTAGAAGCATTTCACCATTTGTTCCGATATCTATAAAAAGTATATTTTTATCTTTGTCATCACAAATACCGCTTGCATATACTCCGGATACTATATCAGAGCCCAAAAATCCTGATATATGCGGTAATGTTATAAGTGTAGCATCAAGATCAATACCGATATCTTTTGCACATACTCTTTTTACTTCTATAAATCCAGGTAAAAACGGAAATTTACCAAGGCTCTCCACACTCTCTCCAAGTAAGATATGACACATTGTAGTATTTGCTGAAACTACAAGTTCCGCTATACCCTCTCTCCTTATCTTGCTCTCATCAAGTAATTTATTTATAAGTGTATTCAAAGTATCCACTATACTTTTTTGCAAGATAGAAAGTCCTTCTTTATTTTCCAAGGTAAATGCAATTCTACTCATCACATCAAAGCCAAATTTAACCTGTGAGTTCACATCGGCAACCTTTGAAATAATCTTAGCATTCTTTAGATCTATAAGCTCCATAGCCACTGTAGTTGTTCCTATATCTATAGCAATGCCGTACTTTTCTTGTATATTTGTATGTATGATTTTAGGTGTAAAACTCTCGGTAAGTACGATACTGTCAGGCTTTTTTTCTGATTCAAAAGATTTTAATATAAACTCTTTATCCGCTTCCTCTATAGAATGCATACAGGCAAGCCTATATCCGGATTTTATATTTTCTTCTCCCAAAATTTTTCTCTCACTTATAGAAACATCCGTACTTTCAAGCTTTATCTTGCATTTCCCACACACTCCAAGTCCATTGCATGCAGCATCTATATGAATATTTTTCTCTCTTAAAAACTCCAATATCGTCATATTTAATCCAATCTGAAAGCTGTAATCCTACCAATTTCACCACGAAAAATGTATACATATGCCGGCTGTTATATGCTCTCCATGTTTTGATAATAAAGCCTCAACTATTGAGGAATAACTGCCTTCAAGTTCTATCTGCTTAAAATAAAATTCTCCATATAATTTCAATAGATTACTAAGTCTTGGGCATAAATGAAGTATGCAATCATTAGACTCACATAAATTCTTTAGTTTATATATAAGATTAAGCAAAAATATTGTCAATATATACTCTTGCACCTTTTTTTACCCAAAAATTCAATACCAGATAGCGGATCTGCAAAACTTATTATTTTAAATCCATCTGATATAGCTGTTTCTACTCTTTTTATCAGCTCGGTTTCTATCTCATGGATTTTTTTTCTTTTTATAATATCTTTGGCTTCATCAGATAACCTGTCATATTTTATTAAGTACTTATATACAGTATTAAGCTCACCTCTATTATCAAAAAGTCTGTAATATGCCGTCAAGCTCATATACATTCTCTTTATATAATTTATTATAAACATCATCTGCCGGATATTTATTATTATCCCGGCAAAATAATATATCTCTCATTACCTTAGGCCTGATTGCAAAGCTTTTTTGCTACACTTACAGCTTCTATGGCATTATCCGAATATGCATCTGCACCTATCTGCATTGCAAAGTTATGTGTGATCGGACCGCCTCCCACCATAACTTTTACATTGTCACGATATCCGCTTTCTACAAGTCCCTCTATAACCCTTTTCATACCATACATTGTTGTCGACATCAAAGATGACATACATATAAGACCTGCCTGATGTTTAATTGCAGCCTTTACAAAATCTTCTACAGCAACATCTCTTCCAAGATCTATCATCTCAAATCCGGCGGTTTCAAGCATTATCTTTACAAGATTTTTCCCGATGTCATGTGTATCACCCTCTATTACACCGATTACTGCCTTTATCTTCTTATCGACATTCCCCTCTATTTTCCCTTTTAATACATCAATACCTGCATACATCGCATCGGCACAAAGTAATAATTCCGCTATATAATATTCCTCTTCATCATAAAGCTTACCGGCTTCCTCCATACCCACAGTCAATCCGTCAAGTATACCCTCTTTTGCCGGATAACCTGCCTGCAGATATTCCTTTGCAATATCAACAATCGCTTCATCTTCCATATCTCTTACATAATCCGCCATCAGTCTCAAAAGTTCTTCTTTACTTCTCATATTAAATATCTGCTTAAAGCCTCCAAAATCTTCTCTTAAATACTTACTATCTTAATATAAAAACATATGAAGTTATTATATATCTTTTGAATAAAAAGTATGCTTTTATCGTTTTTTTGAATATATATAGATGTTTCTATATATTTTGATATAATTCTTAGGCATTTAAATTCAAAAGAAAGGGTATGAATTTACAAAATTATGAAAAAAATCTTATCATTCGGACTTGCCGGCATGATGCTTGCAAGTACACTTTTAGCAGGATGTTCTACAACTGCAAAAACGGAGAGTACAGAGACAAACAAGGAAGCAGCAGAGTCTACAACTGCAGGTACATCATCAGAGCATACTGTGATCAAATTATTGGTTCCCGGCTATGACGGCGGTTATTTAAAGGAAGAGCTTGATAACGGTATAGCAGGGTTTGAAAAGGAAAATGAGGGTGTAGAAGTGGAAATAGTATCCGTAGGTTGGGATGAACTCAACTCAAAGATAGTTTCACTTTATCAGGCAGGCGATGCACCTGATATCATGCTTACAGGTTCAAGAACATTAAAGCAGCTTGCAACTCTCGGTATAGCTGAGGATTTAAGTTCTTATATAACAGACGATTTTAAAGCAAACAGAGTTGAGTCTGTTTTGGCAACAGGAAGCGTTGACGGAAAGCAATACGGTATTCCTATGGCATTCTCATCAAGAGCTTTATATTATAGAAGCGATTTGATAGAAACACCACCAACAAACTGGGACGAACTTTTAGCAACTGCTAAAGAGGTTCACAGCTCTAATCCTGATGTGTATGGATTTGCAATTCCTACAGATATCACAAGCGGAACTGATGAGCTTTTAAACTTTATATATCAAAACGGTGGTGCTTTGGTAGATGATAAGGGTGAGATTACATTTGATACTGAGGCAAATGTAAGTACTTTAGAATATCTTAAGCAGTTCAATGATGAAAAACTTGTTCCGGATGTAGTAAGCACTGCAAGAGGTGACCAGGCTACATTATTTGCAAACGGCGATCTTGCAATGTTCGTATCAGGTCCATGGGAGAAGGAAACACTTGATAAGGCCGCTGATACAGCACCTTACAAGGTAGCAGTACTTCCTGAAGGTAAGCAAAAGGCTGAAACCTTAGTAACAGACTCTTATGTTATCTCAAGTATCAGCAAGAACAAAGAGCTCGCATGGAAATTTGTAGAATTTATGGGACAGCCTGAATATCAAAGACCTGTATCAGAGGCTTTCGGTTGGTTCCCTATATTGAAAGAAGAGTTTGAGGATGAAAGATTCAAGACTGAGTTTATGCAGGCATTTGCCGCAAGCATAGAGTACGGTATCAGTGAGCCGCAGGTAGAGGATTGGGACAGCTTCAACAAGGCATTCCTTACTGCTGTACAAAAAGCTCTTACAGGTGAGATGGGAGCAAAAGAGGCATTAGATGAGGCACAGTCTGAAGTCGCAAAATAAAGTCTCTTCAAATAGAGCCAATTTTCAAAAAAGATTTCAACCTTATATATTGTTGCTCCCTCTTTTCGTAGTAGTGGCATTATTATTTGGATACCCGATATATCGTATTATATCGGGGTCTTTTTTTAAGATTGCAATCATCAATGGTGAAATGGACTTTGTAGGTCTTGAAAATTTCAAGAAAGTTTTCAGTGCAAAATTCTTTCTTCCAACACTCTCACTCACTTTCAGATATGCTATAGTTACTGTTTTTCTTAAATTGTCTTTGGGATTTGTCATGGCATTATTTATGAACAGTGATATGTATTTTTCAAAATTTCTAAAATTTATGTCACTCCTGCCATGGGCAATGCAACAGGTGGCTGTAGCTGTTATATGGAAGTGGATACTGGATGGAAATTACGGCTATCTGAATTTCTATCTTCAAAAACTTGGATTGATGCATGAAAATATAAGCTTTCTCTCAAATCCGGGTATGGCATTTTTTGCCGCTTCATTTGTGGATACCTGGCTTGGACTTCCGATGGTCTCTATGATATTTATGGCAGGGATTTCAAATATAAACTCTTCACTTTATGAGAGTGCAAAAATAGACGGTGCAGGTGTTATAAGCAGATTCTTTCATATCACCTGTCCATGTATAAAGAGGGTATTTCTGGTTACATTGACTTTGGTAAGCATATGGACATTCAATTCCTTTAATGTTATCTTTGTTCTTACCGGCGGCGGACCTATGAGAAGTACTGAAACTCTAATGCTGAAAAATATATGAGCAAGCTTTCTCAAAATTTAATCTGGGAGCTGCATATGCACTCTCCTCTGTAGTAGTTATAATACTTTTTATCTTTACAATGCTTTATTATAAGCTGGAAGTGGAGGAGGATTGATATGATTTTAAGAAGAAAAATATTCAAAGCCATAAGAACATTCTTTTACTCTGTATTTGTTTTTATATTTATCAGTCCCATATTTATTATGCTAAATACCTCTCTAAAAAAATATGAGGATATAACAAAATGGCCACCTACATGGTTTAGGGCTCCACTTGAATGGGTTAATTATAAGACTGTTTTAATAGGTGAAAAAAAGCATTCTGCCTGCACTTTTTAACAAGTTTCTATGTTTCCACAGCTTCGGCAATTATTTGTCTTTTGATCGGAATTTTAGCCGCATATGCTGTGGCAAGGTATAAATTTAAACTTAGAAAAACTGTGCTTTTGATTATCATTCTGACTCAAATGTTTTCGGAGGTAATACTTGCCTCACCGATATATATTGTATTTAAAAATCTTGGATTACTTGATACCAAACTTGCACTTATTATTGCAAATGTAGCTGTATGCCTGCCTATGAGTCTCTGGCTTTTGTATTCATATATAAAGGATATACCTGTAACGCTTGAGGAAGCTGCATGGATGGACGGTGCTACAAGGATTGAAGGCGTAAGATTTATTCTTGCCCCTTTGATACTTCCGGGTCTGCTTACAACAGGGCTTTTTGCCTTTATCAGAGCTTATGGCGATCTGCTTTTTGCCCGAACATTTATATTGTCACCGGAAAACAGAACTATAGCTATGGCACTTACAGACTATCAGTCACTTTATAAGACCACATGGGAAACTCAGATGGCTGCAAGTGTCATCACAATGATTCCTACACTTATAATATTTATTTTCATTCAAAAATTTCTTATAAAAGGACTGCTTGGTGACAGCATCAAGGGCTAAAAAAGAGTAAAACCTTAATATGGGGTTTTACTCTTTTTATATTATTTATATTGATAAATTTTCTCACCGTTTTTTTCCGCAAGAATATCAAAATTAAAGTCTGAGAGATCGGCTTTTAGTACTGCTCTCTCCTCTTTATTCTTCCATTCCATAAAAAGCTTACTTCCGCTACATTCCATACTAAATTCACTCTCATTTGAAAATACCGTAAATGTATTACGGAATCTAAGCATTTCAAGCTGCTTTAAAACGATATCCCTTTGTAATCCGACTTCCATCTCTTTAGTAGCCAGGTTTGTACGGTTGATTTCCTTATGTCCTCCGGCTCCTGCTCTCTTTACCGCTTCGTGATCATTCTTTCCCGCAAAAAGATCTAAATACCACACTTGTGGCTTTCCGGGCATAAAGATTTGAATAGCTCTGGCAAGGAGCATTCTCTTATCTTCTTCACCCAATGCACTGTAGTAAGTTGCATTTACCTGATAATATACATTCTTTTGACCGTGCAAATCCTTTACATATCCACCTCTTTTTACAACTGTATCTATAACGGACTGAATTCTTTCCTCACTGATAAGTCCCTTTAAATCAAGCAGAGGTATACCGTCATGACAGCCAAGCATATTTACAACTTGTATATTCTTTTCCACAAGCTCATCAGCCCATTTTTTTAAGACTTCACCTGATTGCTGTTCAAAGGCGTCTATAATAAGTCCCGGAAGGAAGAAGTCATAAGTCATATAACCCTTATTTGCAATCTTCTCATAGATTTTTTCCTCATAGCTTGCGTGAATCTCAGGCAATAGTCTCACATTGTATTTATCAGCCAATTCTCTCACCTTTGTAAGTACATCCCAGGTAGCAGGCTCATTTAAGAAATTCTTCTCGCCCACCTCTTTCGGAGCATAGGCAAAAGCATCCAGTCTGACTATCTTAGCACCGTAATCTGCCAATGTCTTTAAAGTATTATCATAAAACTCCCAAACAAGAGGTGATTTGATATTAAGATCCATCTGTCCAAGATATTTTCTCTCACACTCCAGTTTGTCACAAAGTTCTTTCTTTTGATCATTACTAAGTTTATTGCTGTAGATATTTGACTCGTTTAAAATCTTTTCAGGCGATTTACCATCTCTTAGACTCTCATTTAATAAACTTGCCAGTCCCTCAGAAATACTGTACTGTACTCCTGTAATATTTCTAATATCCACAGCATCCAAAGAAGGATATCTTACTTCCTGATAAAAATGTATTCCAATAAGGAACTTCCTTTCCGTCAGGGAAGCGAACCATCAGTATAGGCAGACCCGGCTTTCTAAAGAACATATCCTTTATAAGCTCAGGTTTTTGGCTGTATATAGCCTTCCTCAGTCATCTCACCGCATCCGGCCCAAAAATTTATTCCAATCAATAAAAAAATCTCTGTACTTTGACTTCTCACCGTTTTTTATAATATCCTGAAACTGCTTGGAAAGCACCGAAGCATGATTCAGTATAAAATCAAGCTTTAAATCAACTCCAAGCTCATCAAGCTTCTCCAAATCCTCTTTTTTTGCAAAAAGCTCATTTAAAGAATAATCAATCACTGAAAATCCTCTGTCAAGATCTGTATGGAAGAGACTTGGCAGTATGTAAAATGATGAAAATACATCCTTTAATTCATTTTTACTGAGGAAATTTGCAATATCACTTAAGTTCCCACCAAGACTGTCCGGATATGCATTAAGCATCGGACCGTTATTATTTTTATTCACAATACTCACCTACATTCCTATATATTTACAATATTCTTCATAGCTTAGTCTGTCACCGCTTGGAGTAATAATTATCTTTGCCTTATGTGCCTGATTTATCAGTGATTCCTGCTCTATATCAAGTACCATGGTTGTAAACGGACTGTCTATTCCGCAGTCACGATTCCTTAAAAGTCTGTATTTCAAAGTTTCTGCCGGAGTATTGTGTATGAGTATCGGAATATCTACTCCATTGAAGCAATCACTGTTTCCATGTGTCCATTCAATTAAAAGAACTCCTACATCCTTGAAATCCACATCATCATACCATATCTGTGTATTGATTCTTCCCATTCTCTTTAACCATATTTTTTCCGCTCCTGATTTAAATTGGTCAACAACATCCTCAACTTCCTTAAATGCAAGCTCATTGCCTGTACCGAGATACTCCTTAAGTGCATTACGTCCACCATTTATATATGACTTGTACCATGGATATTTTTTTATATTTTCAGGATCTGCATCATTACCCTCTTCTTGCAGCTTATGAACTGTTTGAAAACGTTCTTTATTGTACTCTCCGTCCTTTACCAGACCTTTTAATCCACCTTCTCTAAAAATATGTAAGCGCTCTGCATCATTGTACTCAGGGATTCTTCGTGGATAATTGTCTCCACCCAAAATATAGCTTCCTATTCCTATATCATTTAAATAATACGAAAGTACTGCAGCTATTCCTGATTTTCCCACACCTGAACAACCTGATACGGATACAACAACCTTTCCGTTACCGTTTTTACTCTTAACTTTTTCAATCTCATCAAGCAAATCAGGGAAAATCCTGCCTGCTCTGTCAATATGATACTCTGTTATAACAACCTTACTTCCCGGTACATCAGCCTGCTCTATCTCCTTAGGCAGTACCGGTGGCTTCCAATTTTTAAACTCTTGCATAAGTATTCACCTCATATACTTAACTTTACTTATTTTTAGTTTTTATACTAATCTTCCCCCAAAAACAAGCACTCCATATGAAAACTGTTTCATATGAAGTGTAACATAATATTGAGCCATTTTCTATGTATTTATTTTTACCTGTCTGTATACTTTTTTTAAATTCTGCGACACTCATATCGGCTCTTTTTGCCGCATCCGAAATGCTTAGAATTCCGTCCTTTACCAGAGAAATAAGTACATTTACAGTACCCTCTTTAATTCCCTTTTTAATGCCTTCCTTAATGCCCTCTTTAATGCCTTCTTCTCTTCCTTTTGCTATTCCCTTTTCTATTCCTCTTGCTTCTACCCTGTCAAGTACCTCACACATAGTTACATGCTCCTTTCCTTTCACCTCGTTTATTGTCTCTTCAAATCTGTAATCATTCGTCATCGCAGACATCAGCATTAACAGTTCATCCACATGTTCAATTACCGTATCACCGGCTGTATAGTTTTTATTTACACGCATCTGATACAAATAGTCGGCCAGTATCCGAAAATCACTTTTGAACATATCTATCTTTTCTCTGTCAAGATATGCTATTTCAAATATATTTATTTTGAAATCATTAACATATGGTTTGATCCTTTCATCTATCTCTAAAAGTTCAAATAAGCTCTTTGGCTGATTCCATCTACTATTATACCCGAAATATAATACCAATGTAATCACAGGATAAAGTACTTCTTTGTTATTCTCTTTTTTGGCCTGTTTGACATACTCCGTTCCGTCATATCCAAATACTCTAAGCGGCATTCTCTTTTCCGGTTTTGTCTGGTTCTCCAATCCGAACATTGATAATTTTATCTTACTGTTATGCCAATATTTTGCAATATCCCTATACTGCGTCCTTATCCTGCCGTCCATCTTTAAAGTACTTCCCGGCAGTGCATCTGTCAAGCTGTCTTCCGTTACCACTCTCTCACCGTTAAACAGTAACACATTTATAATATCTGCGAATACATCATTATACCTTTCAAGTGTCTTTTGTGTAATATCTTTTTCTTTGTTGCCTTTCATACGACCTCCATTAATGCGACTGATTAGATTTCATAGAAATTGATTAGATAAAATTAACATAGAAATAAAATAAAAGTCATTCACTTGGCTTTATTTTTATGATGAATATAAATATTTTTTTCAATAACAATATTCTTAAATCGTCCTTCGGGAACTTAAAGTATGACAACAAAGAACCAAAAAGAGACCGCCACACCGGCAGTCTCCCTTCTATCTTTATTCTTCATCATTGGAAGCATCCGCTTCTTCAGCCTCAATGCTATCTTCTTCTTCTGTAATCTCTTCAGCATTCTCCATCTCAAGAGCCTTTTCTTCCGACTCCAAAGCTTCCTTTGCATCAGCTATCAGCTCTTCTTTGATATCAAGAAGTGCAGGATCGTCCTCACTTAAGATAATTTCATCATCATCTCCGATGAATTCGTCTGTATTCAGAGTTACACTTCTGTATCTCTTCATACCTGTACCTGCAGGTATCAGCTTACCTATAAGTACATTCTCCTTAAGTCCTATAAGGTGATCCACTTTACCGTTGATAGCGGCTTCTGTAAGAACCTTTGTAGTCTCCTGGAATGATGCCGCTGAAAGGAATGAATCTGTAGCAAGAGATGCCTTTGTAATACCGAGCATTACCTGCTTACCTTCTGCAGGAGTCTTTCCTTCTTCAATAAGCTTTTCATTCATATCATTGTAATCCAGAACATCCATTGAATTTCCCGGAAGTACATCTGCATCATTGTTTTCTTCTATTCTTACCTTCTTAAGCATCTGACGAACGATAACCTCTATATGCTTATCGTTGATCTCAACACCCTGAAGTCTGTAAACTCTTTGAACTTCACGAAGCATGTAGTCCTGAACCGCACGAACACCTTTTATCTTAAGTATATCATGTGGGTTTACACTACCTTCTGTAAGCTCGTCACCGGCCTCCAAAACGTCTCCGTTTCCAACCTTTATTCTTGAGCCGTACGGAATCAAATATGTCTTTGATTCACCTGTTTCATTGTTTGTAACAATGATCTCACGCTTTTTCTTGGTATCCTTAAGTTCTACAACACCACCGAATTCTGTGATGATTGCAAGTCCCTTAGGTTTTCTTGCCTCGAAAAGCTCCTCGACTCTGGGAAGACCCTGTGTGATATCTCCACCGGCAACACCTCCTGTATGGAAAGTACGCATAGTAAGCTGTGTACCCGGCTCACCTATTGACTGAGCGGCAATAATACCTACCGCCTCACCTACCTGTACAGCCTGACCTGTAGCCATGTTTGCACCATAGCACTTAGCACAGATGCCTGTATGTGATTTACATGAAAGTATAGTTCTTATCTTTACGCTGTCTCTTCCAAGCTTCTCAAGTACCTTCATTACCGCAGCGGCTCTCTTTGGAGTACACATATGATTTGCCTTAACTACAACTTCTCCCGTATCAGGATCTGTTATAGTCTCCGCAATATATCTTCCTGTAATTCTCTCCTCAAGACTCTCAATAACTTCCTTACCGTCTGAGAATGCTTTGATTTCCATAAATGGAATTTCCTTGCCTTCGCAACAATCCGTTTCACGAACGATAAGGTCCTGTGAAACGTCTACAAGTCTTCTTGTAAGGTATCCTGAATCGGCTGTACGAAGAGCAGTATCTGAAAGTCCTTTTCTGGCACCGTGAGCTGAGATAAAGTACTCCAAAACGTCAAGACCCTCTCTGAAGTTTGACTTGATAGGAAGCTCGATAGTATGTCCTGTTGTATCCGCCATAAGACCACGCATACCTGCAAGCTGCTTTATCTGCTTATCTGAACCTCTCGCTCCGGAGTCGGCCATCATAAAGATATTGTTGTATGCATCAAGTCCGTCAAGCAGGTCTCTGGTAAGCTGCTTATCTGTCATATCCCAAGTCTTTATAACTTCTTTGTATCTCTCTTCTTCAGTAATAAATCCACGGGCATAGTTCTTTGCAATTCTGTCAACTGTAGCCTGCGCGTTCTTTATAAGTTCAGGCTTACTCTCAGGTACTGTCATATCTGAAATAGAAACAGTCATAGATGCAATAGTTGAATACTTGTATCCGATTGCCTTTATGTCATCCAGCACTTCAGCCGTTCTTGAAAGTCCGTGTACATTGATAACCTTCTCCAGGATCTGCTTACACTGTTTTTTCTTTACAAGGAAATCAATCTCAGGCTTTAACTCATTACCCGGAATACTTCTGTCTACAAATCCGAGGTCCTGAGGTATTATTTCATTAAATAAAAGTCTACCCACTGTTGATTCAACAGTGTCTGATATAACTTCTCCATTTTCAAGCTTTTTGCTTATTCTGACCTTGATCTTGGAATGCAATGTAACAATCTTGTTGTCATATGCAAGAATCGCCTCATTTACACTCTTAAAGAACTTACCTTCTCCCTTTGCTCCCGGTCTTTCCTGTGTCAAATAATAGATTCCCAGAACCATATCCTGTGAAGGAACGGCAACAGGTCCACCGTCTGAAGGCTTAAGAAGATTATTAGGTGAAAGCAAAAGGAATCTGCATTCTGCCTGAGCCTCTACTGAAAGCGGCAAATGGACAGCCATCTGGTCACCGTCAAAGTCAGCATTAAACGCAGTACATACAAGCGGATGAAGCTTGATAGCCTTACCCTCTACAAGTACAGGCTCAAATGCCTGAATACCGAGTCTATGAAGTGTAGGCGCTCTGTTAAGCATTACAGGATGCTCTTTGATAACTTCCTCAAGGATATCCCATACATCATTTTGCATTCTCTCAACCATCTTCTTGGCAGATTTTATATTATGAGCTGTTCCCTTTTCTACAAGCTCCTTCATTACGAAAGGCTTAAAAAGCTCTATAGCCATCTCCTTTGGAAGACCGCACTGATAGATTTTAAGCTCAGGTCCTACTACAATAACAGATCTTCCCGAATAGTCAACACGCTTTCCGAGAAGGTTCTGACGGAAACGTCCCTGCTTACCCTTTAACATATCTGAAAGTGACTTAAGCGCTCTGTTTCCCGGACCTGTAACAGGCCTTCCTCTTCTACCGTTATCTATAAGAGCATCTACAGCTTCCTGTAACATTCTCTTCTCGTTTCTGATAATGATATCGGGAGCACCAAGCTCCAAAAGTCTTGCCAAACGATTGTTTCTGTTTATAATTCTTCTGTAAAGATCGTTCAAATCACTGGTAGCGAATCTACCACCGTCAAGCTGTACCATAGGTCTGATATCAGGCGGTATAACAGGTACATTTGTGAGTATCATCCACTCAGGCTTATTTCCGGAACTTCTGAAAGCTTCTACAACATCAAGTCTTTTTATAATCTTTGCTCTCTTTTGTCCTGTAGCATCTACCAACGCTTCTTTTAATTCTACCGACTCTTTTTCAAGATCGATATTGCTTAATATTTCTAAAATGCTCTCTGCACCCATACCCGCTCTGAATGAACCGTAGCCATAGGTGTCGATTGCATCTCTATACTCTCTTTCTGAAAGCACCTGCTTATAGTTGAGGGCAGTGTCTCCACCGTCCAATACTATATATGATGCAAAGTATAATACTTTCTCCAAGATACGAGGTGCAATATCCATGATAAGACCCATTCTTGAAGGAATTCCTTTAAAGTACCAGATATGAGATACAGGCGCAGCCAGTTTGATATGACCCATACGCTCTCTACGCACACTGGACTTTGTTACCTCTACACCACATCTGTCACAGACAGTGCCTTTGTAGCGGATTTTCTTATATTTACCACAGTGACATTCCCAGTCCTTGCTCGGTCCGAATATTCTTTCACAGAAAAGACCGTCTCTCTCAGGCTTTAATGTCCTATAGTTGATAGTCTCAGGCTTTGTAACCTCACCATGAGACCACTGCAGTATTTTTTCAGGAGAAGCCAAACCAATCTTAATTGCATCAAAAGAAATTGGCTGATAAGCATCATTGTTTTCAGGCATAAAATTTGCTCCCTTCTATATAAAACGATAAATCGACTTCATTGATTTTTGCAGATGCCCTTAGGGCATCTGCTGTATAAGTATTCACTCCACTTTCAGATTATTCTTCAAAATTATCTGTGTCATCAAATGAATCTTCGTTATAGGAGGAATCATCCCCCGAATCTATATCACCATCATAGTCAGCATCGGCACTCTGCATATCGGCTGCATCTTCCGAAACGGATACAAACTCGCCGTCCTTTACTTCCTGCTCACTATAACCTGCAGACTTGAAATCTTCTCTTCCATGGTGTCTGCTCTCACCCTCTATAATTGAGTGAATGCTGAGATCTGCATATTCCGTATTCTCTTTAAGTTCCACTTCTCTTCCGTCTTCTCCGAGTACACTTATATCAAGTCCCAAAGACTGAAGCTCTTTTAAAGTACCTTGAATGACTCAGGTATACCTGCATCAGGTATGTTCTCGCCCTTGATAACGGCCTCGTATGTCTTCACACGTCCTGTAACATCATCGGATTTTACTGTCAGGATCTCCTGCAATGTATATGATGCACCATAAGCCTCAAGAGCCCAAACCTCCATCTCTCCGAATCTCTGTCCACCGAACTGTGCTTTACCGCCAAGTGGCTGCTGAGTAACGAGTGAGTATGGTCCTGTAGATCTTGCATGAATCTTATCGTCTACCATATGGTGGAGCTTCAAATAATGCATGTGACCTATTGTAACAGGGCTGTCAAAGTACTCTCCTGTTCTACCGTCACGAAGTCTTACTTTACCGTCTCTTGAAAGAGGAACACCTTCCCAAAGTTTTCTGTTCTCAAGATGTGAACCGAGGTATTCTACAACTCCCTGATCCAGCACATCTTTATATTTATTCTCGAAGTCATCCCAATCACCGTTTACATAGTCATTTGCAACTTCAAGCATATCCATGATGTCATTCTCGTTTGCACCGTCAAAGACAGGAGTAGCCACATTAAAGCCAAGCGCCTTTGCCGCAAGTGAGAGGTGAATCTCAAGCACCTGTCCGATGTTCATACGTGAAGGCACACCCAATGGATTAAGCACGATATCAAGCGGTCTGCCGTTTGGAAGGAATGGCATATCCTCTACAGGTAATACTCTGGAAACAACACCCTTGTTACCGTGACGACCCGCCATCTTATCACCGACAGAGATCTTTCTCTTTTGTGCTATATAAATTCTTACATTCTGTGTAACACCGGGAGCCAATTCATCTCCGGCTTCTCTTGTAAATACTTTCGCATCAACAACAACACCGTAAGCACCATGTGGTACCTTAAGTGAAGTATCTCTTACCTCTCTTGCCTTCTCACCGAAAATTGCACGAAGAAGTCTTTCCTCTGCTGTAAGCTCTGTCTCTCCCTTCGGAGTAACCTTTCCTACAAGTATATCACCGGCTCTTACTTCCGCACCGATTCTGATAATACCTCTCTCATCAAGATCTTTAAGTGCATCATCACCGACTCCAGGTACATCTCTTGTAATCTCTTCAGGTCCGAGCTTAGTCTCTCTTGCCGCACATTCGTATTCCTCGATATGAATAGATGTATATACATCATATTCTACAAGTCTCTCACTAAGGAGTACGGCGTCCTCGTAATTGTATCCTTCCCATGTCATGAAACCGATAAGCGGATTCTTTCCAAGGGCTATCTCTCCATTATATGTAGAAGCACCGTCTGCAATAACCTCACCGGCATTTACATGGTTGCCCTTAAACACTATAGGCTTTTGATTATATGAGTTTGACTGGTTACTTCTTGCAAACTTGATAAGCTTGTAAGTATCAAGTACCGCATCATCATCTCTTTTAATAACAATCTTATCTGACGAACACTCAATTACGGTTCCCGAATTCTTGGCAACAACGCAAACACCTGAGTCTACTGCAGCCTTGGTCTCCATACCTGTACCTACTACAGGTGCATCGGTAATCATAAGAGGCACTGCCTGTCTCTGCATGTTTGAACCCATCAGCGCACGGTTAGCATCGTCGTTCTCAAGGAAAGGAATCATACTTGTAGCAACTGAGAATACCATTCTCGGTGATACGTCCATCAAATCTATATTTTTCTTCTTAAACTCTGAGGTCTCATCACGGTAACGTCCTGAAACATTGTTGTTTACAAAATGTCCTTCGGCATCAAGCGGTTCATTCGCCTGCGCAACTGTGAAATTATCCTCTTCATCGGCTGTTAAGTATACTACTTCTTCTGTAACTCTCGGATTCTCAGGGTCCTGTGACTTATCCACAACACGATAAGGCGCCTCTACAAATCCGTACTCATTTACTCTTGCAAAACTTGCAAGTGAGTTGATAAGTCCGATGTTAGGTCCTTCAGGTGTCTCGATAGGACACATTCTGCCATAGTGAGTATAGTGAACGTCTCGAACCTCGAATCCGGCTCTTTCTCTTGAAAGACCTCCCGGTCCCAAAGCTGAAAGTCTTCTCTTATGTGTAAGCTCTGAAAGAGGGTTGTTTTGATCCATGAACTGGCTCAGCTGTGAACTTCCGAAGAATTCCTTAACAGCCGCAGTTACAGGCTTAATGTTTATAAGTGATTGAGGTGTAATAGACTCAATGTCCTGAGTGGTCATTCTTTCTCTTACAACTCTCTCCATTCTTGTAAGACCGATACGATACTGGTTTTGTAACAGCTCTCCTACCGCTCTTATTCTTCTGTTTCCTAAGTGGTCGATATCATCCTTGCTTCCGATATGCTCTTCTATATGCATATTGTAGTTTACCGTAGCGAAAATATCTTCCTTGGTGATATGCTTCGGAATAAGCTCATTGATATTCTTCTCAATGGCCTTTATAAGCTCTTCACCCTCATTTTCTTCCAGCAACTTCTGAAGTACGGGATAATATACCTGCTCTGTAACTCCGATAGACTTAGGGTCCGTAAGCTCAGGTACATAGCTTTCGATATCCACCATCATATTTGAGAGAACTTTTACTTCACGCTCTACTCCTTTTATCCATACGGCAGGAATAGCTGCATTCTGTATTGCTGTTGCAGTCTGAGCATCAACTACAGTATCCGCCTGCGCCAATACTTCACCTGTATTCTCATCCACTACATCTCTTGCGAGAGTATGTCCCTTTATTCTGTTCTTAAAATGGAGTTTCTTGTTGAATTTGTATCTTCCTACTTTTGCCAAATCATATCTTCTGGCATCGAAGAACATTGCTTTAAGCAAACTTTCAGCACTGTCTACTGAAAGCGGCTCACCCGGTCTGATCTTCTTGTATAATTCAAGCAAACCGTCCTGGTAATTTTCAGACGGATCTTTTGCAAAACTCGCCATAATCTTCGGCTCCTCGCCGAACATGTCTATAATCTGAGTATTTGTTCCAAGACCGAAAGCACGCAAAAGTACTGTGATAGGAACTTTTCTTGTTCTGTCCACTCTTGCATAAAAGATATCGTTAGAATCTGTTTCGTATTCAAGCCATGCACCTCTGTTAGGTATGACCTGAGACATAAATAGCTCTTTACCTATTTTATCGTGATCGATTGTATAATAAATACCCGGTGAACGAACCAACTGGCTGACTATAACTCTCTCCGCACCGTTTATTACAAATGATCCGGTATCTGTCATCAGTGGTAAATCTCCTAAAAAGATCTCATGCTCGTTTATCTCATCCTTATCCTTATTGGTAAGTCTGATTTTCACCTTTAACGGAGCTGCGTATGTTGTATCTCTATCCTTACACTCTTCTATGGAATATTTAACTTCATCTCTTGCCAATTTAAAATTGACAAAAATCGAGGCTAAAAATGTCCCGCAAAAATCTTCTATAGGAAATATATCCCTAAAAAAACTTCTTTTAGGCCTGCATCCAGGAACCATTGATATGAGTCTTTTTGTATCTCTATCAGGTTAGGCATTTCCAGAACTTCTTTTTGTGTTTGGAAACTCATCCTCATGCTCTTTCCGGAAGTTATCGGATGCATCTTGCTTCTATCCATTGACGTTTCACCCTGTATATTTTTTTATTCTATGAATTTAGATTTTTTTCTATGTTATAATTAGAGCAATCTATTCAATTTGTTTAGCCGTTAGGCAAGTTACATTGGACATTTTCACGTCCAAACACCTCTAAAAGGGCACAAAAATCCCTACAATAGTGCAACTTTCATCTTACAAAAATAAAGTTAAGCTGTCAATACAGAACATATGTTCATTTATTTTCAATTTTCCACATATCTAAAATGCCTCCTTATAAAGTAATAAGTATTTTTCACTCATTTGCTCTAAAAGGAGGCATAATCAATCAAATATAATATTTAATTTTTAATCTTATCGTATTACCGCATTTGATGATGTAGCGGTTTCTACTGCACTTAATTCTCTTCTTGATCTTGTTCTGCCTGCTGCGGAAGCATTTTCAGCTATCTCCACATTAAATTTGACAGTTTCAAAGTTCTCGGAACTTATTGCCACTTCATTATTTACCTGATTGAATCCGTCAAGTGAAAGGTCTATAAACTGAGTATATCCGAAAGCCATATTTGCTGTAAGCTTATATGTAGCGGCATTTCTGAGATTATATCCTTTATTGTAAGTAACACCGTTTACGGTAACTGTTGCCTTACCTGACTTTATTAACTCTGTGAACTTTTTAAGTACCACTTCATCAGTATCATCAAATGTTAGTCTTACATAATTATCATAGCCCTTCTTAATCTCTGAACCTGTAATAGCCGGTGTAGCTATCTGTGAAGATGTAGTATAGACTAAATCATCCATACCCTCTCCCTTAAATACAAGTTTGTCTGCAAATCCCTTTATCTTTCTTGATTTTATGTAGATTACATTATCGTTGTCTACTGCAAATAAATCTCTGCTAAGTGTTGATATTCTACCTTCTTCAACCTTTACACCGTTTACTTCTACAGCATTAAGCTTCTCTATAAACTCATTAATCTTTGCAGTATCGCCCTTTAGTGTAACGGCATATACTTCGGCATTATTATACTTTTTAAATTCAACCTTATCAACTTCCACAGCATTAACTGTAGGAACTACCGGTGCCGGTGCAACACTTTCCGCTATACTTCCGTCTGCATTCATTGTAAATGTAAGGTCCTTATATCCATCCGCCTTTACAACAAAATCAAACTTATTATCTGTAAAGCTGCTTGCTTTTACAGATAACTGACTTATTTTGCCACCATAAGTTGAATCATTATGCGCCCTAAATTCTTTTGTATTTCCATATCCGAAACCGATAATACCTGCTTTAGTATAATCCTCACCGTTTACACTGACGCTTGTAACCGCTTTAAGATATTTCTCAAGGTCGGAATCATTCATGCCCTCGAATTTCACTGTAAGCATATTGTATAATATCGAATTCGACTTTTTGCCTGTCTTTGCCTTAGGTGCATCCTTGCCCTCTTCCCCTGCAGGTGGGGTTACAGGAGTCACAGGTGTTACCGGAGTTACAGGTGTAACAGGGGTCACAGGTGCTGTATTTGCTTTCTCAGTAATATTAACTTTTATAGACTTAACAGCATAGTTTCTATCACTTGACTGTAGATAGATAATATATTCGCCTGCATTTTTAAACAATCCGCCGCGAAGTGTAACTTTTCCGTCAGCAACAGTATAAACTGAATTTGAGGTATAACCGCCTGCAGATGCTGATATTACGTCTCTGAGTGTACCGTCAGGACTTTGAACCTTTACGTTTCCAAGCTTACTGAGGAAATCGCCCTTCTTGGCATCATCATCCTTAACAGCCTTTATAACTATCTCAGAATCTGTTTCATGCTTTTCGCTTACATCACTAAGTTCCACTTCTTCCAAAGTATCTGTGATGGTAAGGTCAAGTTCTATCTTCTCAAAACCTATAGAATTAAGAGCAAGTTTATGTGTTCCTACTATAGGAGCAAGATATCTGTTGAATGCACTCTTATAGAGTGTGATACTCTTATAATCTGCACTTACTTCATACTGCTTCAAATATTTGTCGCCTCTAAGTGGTGATGAACCGTCAAGTACTACCGACTCAAGATTCTTTAAGAAATCTGCGTTGTCGGTTGTTATTGTAAAGCTGTCAGCATTTGCCTGTACAAGACCTTCAAATGTAGGTGCAGCCTCTCCTACAAGATTACCGTAACGATAAATAGTTCCAAGCTTACCGTTTTCAAGTACGTTCTTTACATTTCCGACAATATTTCTTGTAGTTGCATCCTCAGACTTGATATAGTCCTCAAATGTAAGAACCTTTCCGTCAAGTTTTGCATCCTTATATGCATCCACAAAGTTGTTAAGAGTATATAATTTACTCTTATCTTCTCCAACAATCGCCTCAGGAGACTGCTCAAGCCACCAGTTCATTACGGCATCCGAATCCTTGCTTCTAAGTCCGATTTCATTTAAATCATTGCATTTGCAAGCAGATCATAATCATACATAAGGTATGAATTTATCATCATGCTTCCGCTTGCTCCTGATGTAGCATCAGCCTTACCGCCTGTCTTACCTGTGGCACCTGATACTGAATCAGCCTTCTTTCCTGAGCCTGAAGATGAAGAACTTCCTCCACCTACAAGAACCTTTGTAATTGTTGAAGACTCTCTGTTTCCTGCATGATTTTTACCTACTGTAGGAGCAGATATGGCATCCACAGTTTTAGATTCGTCACTGACAGGTGTTGTTGCTACGGATGAACCGTCACTCTTTAATACTTCAAACTTCTTTGTAAGAGTCTTATATCCCTTTGTATAGATTGTAGCTGTATAAACTCCGGCCACATCTGTATACACCTTACCTGAAGTACTGTCTGTTCCTGTAATCTGTACAATATCCGATATATTATGCCATCCTGAAATCTTCGGCAATTCAATAACACTACCGTCAGGCTTTGTAAGTGTAACTCTGTACATTACAACGCCAACATCATTTCCAAAGCTCTGATTGTTTTTAGGATCAACTATCCTGAATCTGATATTTTCTCCAACCTTAGGATTTGGAGTTGTGCTGTCACGCATTACCTTAAAGTTTGTACTGCTTACAAGAGATATAGGAAGACTTATTCTTTCGTTTCCGTTTGCAGAACCTACACTTACATAGTAATCGCCTCTGCTTCTTGCATTGTTTTGAGGAAGAGGAATATTTATAACTCCCACCTTTGCGTACTTTGTCTCTACAGTTTTATTGTATACAAGGCTTGAATTTATAATATTGTGGTCTTCATTTAAAAGTTTAATATTGTTAAGTCCTTCAAACCACTTCTCCTGCTCCTCATTTTCAAGCTGAAGCTTTATCTTTATGCTACCTGTTCCTACATTATCTATCTCAGTTACAGGGATATAGTACTGTGAAGGAACTGCAGCTGCTGCTGAATCTACCTTCTTTGACTGTAATGTAAATGTAGTTTTTGAAGCATTCTTTCTTACCTTGCCGGCATTGTCAAATGTCTCAAGGTAGTAGTCAAACTTTGTAATAGGACCGTTTGATAATACATACTTAGGTGCCTTTACATCAGTCTTTGTTATATTCTTTCTCTCACCGCCTGCAAGCGTGATGTCCTGAGTATCATTATCAGCTTTACTTACAATCTGTAATGCTGAAGGATTCGATACACTTGAAAGCCACTTAACAACATGACCGTCATCATCAACCTTGGTCATATTTGAAGTAACATCTACTCCGTCTACCAATACTTTATAGTTGTCAATAGTTCCGTATTTGAATGTAACTACAACATACTCACCGAAATCGGTATTTACATTTTTGGTGTAGTTTACATATGCAAACTTATCATTATTTGCTTCTTCGGTATTTGAAGCTGCATTATTTTCTGTATTACCTGTATTGTTGGTTCCCTCAGCGTTTGAGGTGTTCCCTGCGTTGTTTGAAGTCTCACCGTTTGAGGTGTTTCCTGTGTTGTTTGCAACTTCACTACCTGTGTTATTTCCTGTAGTTCCTGCGTTTTCATTGTTTGAAGTTGCGTTATTGCCTGCATTATTTTCTGTGCCTGCCACATTATTACTTGCAGTATTGTTTTCTACTGTATTGGCACTGTGCTCTACATCACCTACAGAATATCCTCTGTTTCCCGAATTTGTATCTGTACCCGCATTTTGATTTTGTGAATCGATTATTATGGATGAGTTGTTATTGCCTGTATTATTTCCACTTGCGGTAGACGCTCCTGAGCCGTTACCGCCTCTTGAACTACTGCCTGATCCGGCTCTTCCTCTGCTGCCGCCTCTGGAGCTTCCGCCGCCTGAGCCGCCTCTTCCTCCGCTGCCGCCTCTGGAGCTTCCGCCGCCCGAGCTTCCCTTAGAGCTTCCTGTGCTCTTTTTAGCTGCTCCTTGACCGGCATTACCTGCTGATGCACCTGCTGTAGAAGAAAGGCCTTTTCCCTGTAAGAATACAACTTTTCCGTCTTTCCCACTTACCGTCGGCATTAACTTTGTAACCGTCAGGAGTTGTGGTATTTACAAGAAGTTTACCCTGATCAGGTCCGCTTTGAGGATTGAAATAATAGCAATAACCGTCGATCCAATTCCATCCTGTGAGCATTATACCCTCAGCAGCTCCCTTGGCTGTATTAAGGAAATACCAATGTCCGTCCGCATCCTTCTTCCAACCCGTCTGCATAATACCACTGTCGGTATCAAGATAATACCAGCCGCTTGGTGTCTGAGTCCAACCCAAAGCCTTGCTGCCGTTATCATTTATATAATTCCATCCGCTCTGTGTGTTCTGCCATGAACCCGCAAAAGCCGGTGTAACCTGTGTTGCAGCCATCAATATACTCAATGCTCCAACACCTACATTTAAAATCAACTTTCGTTTCATAAATCTCCTATTACGTACACTTTAGTTAGTGGCCACTAACTCACAAACCTAAACAAAGGGAATGTTGCACTACAAAAAAGCATCAAAATCAGAATGTAGTAATACGTTTTGACCAAATACTCTTGCAAAAACACTTCCCTTTGCATTTAAGTTCTATTATATTACATCTGTTAGCATTTGCTAACTTTTGACAGTATACTAAAAGGTTTTATTTATTTCAAGCTGTTTTTATGTACTTTTTTTGTATTTCAAGTACTTTTATTATATACAATCTGTAGAATAAAAATTTCTGCCCATTTAGTTTAATATACACTTGTTGTTTAAAACATCTTATTGACTGACTATTCTCTATTCACCGGCAAATTCAGTATCTATATTTACATGTATTTTGTACTCCGGAAATTCCTCTTTCAAAAATTCTGTTTACATTTTCTATAACAGTTTCAGATTTGATATCAAAGTCTCTTGTTATATCACAATAAATAGTACTGTCTTTTTCATCTATAACTATTCCATGATAGTTAATGATATGTCTTTCATTTTTCCTTGTAGTTTTTTTCAGTATTGATTTTTATCTTTATATATCTTTCATCATTTACATCTACAGAATAAAAATCCGAATACAAGAAAAAAACATTATATTTATTGTAAATCTTTGTCTGGGCCTCATGTAAAATAGGATACATCTCACCGATACTTCTGTTATCCTCTATTTCCACATTTATAGAACCGGTATAAAAATCGGGGCCATAGTCGTTTAGTATAAGATCAAAGCAATTTATAACACCTTCCGTATTTCTTGCTATCTCCTTTATGCCCCTTACCATTTCACCGTCCACTCTCTCTCCAAGTATTTTCTTTACTGTATCCGACAATACCTCATATGCAGTCTTTAAAATAAATATTGAAATAATAACACCGGCAATACCGTCTACAGAAATTTTTGTAAACATATATATTAATGTAGATATCAAAGTTACCAAAGACACTACAGCATCATTTTTTGCATCGGCACCTGAGGCAATCAACGCACCTGAATTGTATTTTTTACCGCTGTTTTCAGTGAACGTACCAAGAATAATTTTAGCAACAATTGTGGCAATAATTATTATTGCAGTAACAATACTCGCATTCATCTCTTCTCTGTTAAAAACAGCCTTTATTGAACTTATAAGAGATTGAAAACCGGTAATAAATACGATACCTCCAATCAAAAGACTTGTCAGATACTCCGTTCTTCCATGTCCGAAAGGATGTTGCTTATCAGGGGCCTTACCTGCAAGCTTGGTTCCTATTATAGTAATAAGTGATGATGATGAGTCTGTAATATTATTTAAAGCATCACTTACAAGCGCAATTGAGCCTGAAAGTATTCCAAGCACCGCCTTTAACGCTCCCAACAACAGATTTGTTACTATACCTGTTATGGATACACCAATAATTCTTTTTCTTCTTTCATTTGCATCCATTTTAAAATTGGATGAATTTATATCTTCACTCATTTTTCTTAGATGTTTACACATCTTCTCCTTTCTTCATATGGATGTACATTATACATTAAAAAAAGATTGTACGCAATTATAAATTGTATACAATCTCTTTTTATATTGAATTTGGAACATCCTGTTATTATAACAGAATGGGGTTTGTATTGATTTTTACCTAAACATAATCTACAACATCAATGTATTGCATCAAGAGTTCCTTCTCCGCCTCTATATGCTTTGATAATCTCTGTGCAGCCACTATCGAAAGCCATCTTTGTACATACTGCTTTGCCGTATCCGACTTTTCACAGTAAATATCCATGTACATATCTGCAAGATTCTTATCTGTAAGAGCAAATAAGAGATAGGTATTTGCTGCATCTCCAGCGACGATTACCCTGAGTGGCATGTGACCAGTCAATTATTGAAACTTCACCGTCTTCTCCTATAAGCACATTACTTGGGTTGAAATCTCCATGACATATTTTTGTATGCTTTTTCATTCCGTCAAGCCTTGTTAAAAGCTCATATCTGATGGTTGCATTGAGATCCTTTAACTCATTTATCTGTCTGCCGAATTTAAGGTTCATTCTGTTAAGCAGCGGTGATGATTTTGAATGAATATCAAGCTGTATATCCACAAACATCTCCATATACTTTCTTGTATTTTTCTTGTCGGACTCCATGATCTCTTTTAAAGTCTTACCGTTTTTCTTAAGCATTACTATTGCCCATCCGCCGTCCATTTCTTCTACAGCGAGCACCTTCGGAACATTAAGACCTGTCTCTTCTATTCTTGCCTGATTCAGTGCCTCGTTAAATACATCAGATTTCGGATGGTCACCACTGAACGCCTTAATAATGCAGTCATCGGTTTCATATACTTTCTTATGCGGTCTCTCTAAAATAAGCTTTTTATTTGTCAAATCCATACTTTTTTACAGATGTATAATACATCCGTCTCCTTTCTAAAATTAAGTCTAATACAATACGCTCAAATTTATATTATCTACCGTAATAAGCGTCCAAATACAGCTCTTTGATCTCGCTTATAAGCGGATATCTCGGATTTGCCGGCGTACATTGATCATTAAATGCCTGCTCGCTCATCTCATCCAATGTGTCCAAGAAGTATTTTTCCTCTACACCATAAAGTGCTATAGTCTCTTTTACCCCTATAATTTTCTTTAATTCCTCTATTTTAGTTATAAAGTTTTCAAATATCTCATCATCATTTTTTCCTGTTACGCCACAGTATTTAGCAGCCTCTACATATCTTGCCTTTGCCTTAGGATACTCATACTGTGAGAATGTTCCCATCTTTGTAGGTGCATCAACGGCATTATATCTCATTACTCTTGTAAGAATAACGGCATTTGCAAGACCGTGTGCTATATGGTGGAATGCACCGAGCTTATGTGCCATTGAATGGTTTATACCAAGGAATGCATTTGCAAAAGCCATACCTGCAAGACATGAAGCATCCGCCATCTTCTCTCTTGCAATAGGGTCTGCACTTCCGTTTTCATATGCTGAAGGAAGGTAATCAAACACAAGTTTCATCGCTCTTAGAGCAAGTCCGTCCGTATAATCTGTAGCCATTATAGATACATATGCTTCAAGAGCATGAGTAAGTACGTCAATTCCTGATGCGGCTGTAAGTCCCTTCGGCTGATCCATCATATTGTCAACATCAACTATCGCCATATTCGGAAGAATCTCATAGTCTGCTATAGGCCACTTTATTCCTGTATCCTTATCTGTAATGATAGCAAAAGGAGTAACCTCACTACCTGTACCTGATGATGTAGGAACCGCAACAAAGTATGCCTTCTCACCCATCTTAGGGAACTTATATACTCTCTTTCTGATATCCATAAAGTCCATTGCCATGTCTTCAAAGTTAACTTCAGGATGCTCATACATAACCCACATTATCTTTGCGGCATCCATAGCAGAACCTCCACCGAGTGCTATAATTACATCCGGCTCAAATGAAGCCATTGCCTTTACACCCTCTCTTGCACACTGAAGTGTAGGATCCGGTGTTACATCATAAAAGCAAGTATGTCTTATACCCATCTCATCAAGTTTCTTTGTAATAACATCTGTATATCCGTTCTTATAAAGGAATGTATCTGTTACTATAAACGCTCTCTTCTTATGCATTACATTTCCAAGCTCATCAAGCGCTACAGGCAGACAACCTCTCTTAAAGTATACCTTTTCAGGAGTTCTAAGCCACAACATGTTCTCTCTCCTTTGTGCTACAGTTTTTATATTTATAAGATGCTTACGCCTACATTCTCTGAAACAGAGTTTCCACCCCATGAACCGCAACCTAAAGTAAGTGAAGGTGCAAGCTTGAAGTTATACAAATCACCGATACCGCCATGAGCCGCAGGAGTATTTACAAGTATTCTGCAAGTCTTCATTGCTCTTTCATGAATAGCAAGTTTTTCCTTCTCATTTACATCTATATAAATAGCTGATGTATGTCCGTAACCGCCGTCTGCAACAAGTCTTTCAGCCTTAGCTATAGCCTCATCAAATGTCTTTGCCTTATACATTGCAAGTACAGGTGAAAGCTTTTCATGAGCAAACTCTTCGCTTATATCAACAGACTCCACCTCGCCAATAAGAATCTTTGTACTTTCAGGTACGCTTACGCCTGCCATTTCCGCAATTTTAAATGCAGACTGTCCAACGATTTTGGCATTTAGTGATCCGCCTACAATAATAGTCTTTCTTACCTTATTAAGCTCGTCCTTCTTCAGAAAATAACAACCTCTGTATGCAAACTCTTTTTTTACTTCATTATATATACTCTCCATTACAGTTACAGACTGCTCTGAAGCACAAATCATTCCGTTATCAAAAGTCTTTGAATGTATTATTGAGTTTACAGCCATCTTAATGTCAGCTGTTTCATCAATGATAACCGGAGTATTTCCGGCACCTACACCTATTGCAGGCTTACCTGATGAGTAAGCTGATTTAACCATTCCCGGACCGCCTGTAGCAAGTATAATATCGGCTTCATGCATTACTTCATTTGTAAGTTCAAGTGAAGGTACATCTATCCAACCTATAATGTTCTTTGGAGCGCCCGCTTTTACAGCTGTTTCCAACAGAAATTTAGCTGTATAGTTTGTGCAATCCTTTGCTCTTGGGTGTGGGCTTATTATAATAGCATTTCTTGTCTTAAGTGCCAAAAGGATTTTAAATATAGCTGTTGATGTAGGGTTTGTTGTTGGAATAACAGCTGCTATAACACCTATAGGCTCGGCAATTTTTCTTATACCGAAAATATTGTCCTCTTCAATCACTCCGCATGTCTTAGTGTCCTTATATGCATTGTAAATATACTCTGCAGCATAATGGTTCTTGATAACCTTATCTTCCAAAACTCCCATTCCGGTCTCTTCTACCGCCATCTTTGCAAGCGAGAATCTCTCTTTATTGGCAGCCATAGCTACCTCATAGAATATTTTATCAACCTGTTCCTGAGAGTAGGTCGCAAATTCTCTCTGAGCTTCTCTCAGCTCTTTCATCCTGATACTTAAGTTATCGATATTATCTACAATAAAATTCTTATCTGCCATATTTCCTCCGACATAATAAAATGAATATTTCGTTATTTTTTTAACACAGTTAGATAATACTATATTGTTATTTTTTTGTCAATATGATATTTCAAACTTTTTCCACTTTTTATTTATTGAGTTTCTAAAGAAATAATATTATAATTTCTTTAGAAAGGAGGTTTTATGCCGATAATTAAATCAAGTACAGACTTACGTAACAGCTACAATGATATCTCCACATTTTGTCATAACACAAACGAACCTATATTTATTACCAAAAAAACGGTCGAGGTGACTTAGCCGTTATGAGCATTGACTTATATAATAAATTAACCAGTAAATATGAACTATATAGGCTTTTGGAACAAAGCGAAGATGACTTTTCAAACGGTCATACATTAAGTTTTGAGGAGTCCATGAAACGTCTTCGAGAGGGATTAAATAATGGAACAGTATAGACTTATTGTTTCAGAAAATTATCACCGTGATATAAAAAATATATTACATTATATTTCTGTATCATTTACATATAACTTTTACTTTTGTAAAATGCACTTTACTATCCTATTCCAATTATTTTTGATTCACATTTTTCTGGTGCGCTTTAATCTTTTTTATTGCCCAATCATAATGGCTTGCAGTTGCACTTACAAAGTATGAACCAAGCGCACTTCCTCCGACCCATTTATAAACACCTTTTGAAAAGAGTTCTTCATTTGTAAATTTTTCAGCTAACGCTAATACATCACTATGTGATTTATGAACCATTTTAATTGCGTCTTCAAGAGAAGTATTTTGATGTTTCTTCCAAAATTCTACATTCATATCTCCATAAGTTTTCCAGTTATATGGTTCAGGCAAAAATGGTTTTTCTTCTCCCTTTTGATTGGAATGTACCCAATTCAAAAATAAGCTGATGCCATTCATAGAGATGGATTAAAAACATCTCTTAAGTTTTTATCTCTTCTCCAATGAGCTTCTTTTTTCTTTTCATCTTTTGAAAAATCAAACGGTGTGTTTAACTCTTCCTCTGTCATCTTTGAAATAAGTAAATTTAACTTTTCATAGTTTCCCTTAGCAACAGTCATTAAATCATTTTTTGTCGTTGGTCTTGGCACAACAAATTCCTCCTATTTAACTGAATATCTTAATATGGTTTTTTGTTTTTCTTCCGATGTTCTGTTTTTATTACTTAAGTATATTTCTTTATGAAAATCACCCATTCTTCTAAGATCCAGTTTTCTTGCAAATTCATTCAGCCGTTCAAATGATTTTTGGCTCATCATCATAACTTCCGGCATGTAAAATCTGAATGGATTTACCTTCTTCTATTTCTCTAAAACTCATCTCATCATACAATGCATTAGGCTTTTTCTTTTTTATATTCTCAAGTGCCTTTGTGAATATCTCTTTTGTAATAAAATCAGGTTGTTTAATCATCAATGTGTATTCCAGTTTATTTTTATCAAGCTCTTCTCCATTTACTTTTTTTCCAAAAATCCCTCTAATGGATATACCGTAAAATCTGTAATCTTGTTATCAGTTTTATTTTTTTCATTGTATTTTTAAACAACATTTTAATGGCATAAGCAAGAGAATATAATGGGGATATTCTATCTGAAAAAAATCTACTTCATTCGGATTGCCTTTACCTTTTACCAAAACAAATTTTTTTGCTTTGGCACTTCTACAATGACAGGTTTTTTTGCTTTACGCCATAAAGATTCTTTTTCTTGTTTTCTCCACTCATATTTCATTATCAGGTCCTCCCTTTACATTTGGTTAATTTTTATTATACAGGAGGATACTTGACACCATTTGTCATATTATATTTTTTTCTGCCATTTTATTTATCATTTCTTTAATCTGCATTCGTATCTCTTTCGGTTCTAATACTTCCGCTCCATCTCCGAAAGAAAAAAATATAATTGTATAGGTTATAGTCATTCGTTATTTCTATTTCTGAATATAAATTTCCATCATTATCTTCTATGATTTCTCCGTTTATCTCATCATATACTCGAAAAGGCAACTTTACGATCAAACTTAACTTTTATATGCACCGTGTTCTCGTGTGGCATTTCTTTCTTGAGAATTGCATCTTCAAAGCTGTCATCAAACTTTTCAGTATGTATTTCTAAATTCTTTATCCGGGACAATTTGAAATATCTAAAAATCATTTCTAAGTAAACAGAAAGCATATAGATACCAGTCCTGACTCTTGAAAAAGTAGTCTAACGGGTTTAACTCTTCTACTTGTTTCTTTTTCATTACTGCTAAAATATGTGAATGAAATAATGTTTTTACTTAAAATTGCAGATTTAATATCATTAAACGTTTGTTCATACAGCTTATTGTTTTGCCAATTATTAAAATCAACCTCTATCCAACCTGTATTTTTCATTTTAAAGAGCGCAGAAAGTTTTGTTAGAAGCTCATTCTCATGCTGTATTGCGGTATTATCCAATCCTTGAAGAGCTGACATAATTTGTTGTTTCTCGTTTTCAGACAGTAGTGATTTACTAAGAACAAAATCCTCAGCAATTTCTATTCCACCGCCCTTTCCTTGCAACGCATAAACGGGAATACCTGCACTACTGATAGAGTCAATATCTCTATAAATTGTTCTGACTGATACCTCAAATTTATCAGCAAGTTCGCTTGCTGTAACTTTTCCCTTTTCCAGAATATAATATAGTATCCTAAACAGCCTATTATCTTTCATCGTCTTAACATCTCCTATAATTATTATATCACAATAACCGGACATGCATTGTCATATTTTCATAAAAACTCTTAATCCTCCGAAGATATACCCTAACCACTTCTCCATTGATTATCTAATCATCATTAATTAGTACTGAAACTGTAGGGAATATAGTTATTCAACATTAATATATGTCACAGAAGTGACACTAAAAAGAGAAAGATCCTATAAAAAACAGAGCCGGCAAAAAGCCGGCTCCTTTTTATAGGAAAAATACATATAAACTTTGATTATCTTTGCACTCTACCTGAGCCGTCTCCGCCTGCAAGGCTCTCAACATCTTCTCTTGTTACAAGGTTGAAATCTCCCGGGATTGTATGCTTAAGTGCTGAAGCGGCTACAGCAAACTCAAGTGCCGACTTAAAGTCTTTCTTATCGCAAAGTCCGCAGATAACTCCTGCTGCAAATGAATCACCGTCGCCGACTCTGTCTACGATTGGAGTTACATGGTACTTCTTTGAGTGATAGAACTCTCTTGTGCTTCCGTCCATGATACAAGCAGACCAGTCGTTGTTTGAAGCTGAGAAGCTCTCACGAAGTGAGCTTATAACATATTTAAACTTAAACTGATCACACATCTGATTGAAGATATCCACATATCCGTTAAGCTCAAGTTCTCCTGCTGTAACATCTGTGTTGCCTGGCTTAAATCCGAGAACCTTCTCGGCGTCCTCTTCATTACCGATACATACATCTACATACTGCATGAGATTTGTCATTATTTTCTTTGCTTTCTCTGATGACCAGAGTTTCTTTCTGAAGTTAAGGTCTACAGATACTGTAACTCCTGCCTTCTTGGCAGCCTTAAGAGCAGCCTCTGTAAGCTCTGCTGCACTGTCTGAAACTGCAGGTGTAATACCTGTAAAATGGAACCAATCCGCATCTTTGAAAATCTCATCAAAGTCAAACTCATCCACCTTAGCTGTAGAAATAGAAGAATGTGCTCTGTCATATACTACATTTGAAGCTCTCATCGCTGAACCTGTTTCAAGGAAGTAGATGCCCACTCTCTCACCGCTTCTTGAGATATGCTTTGTTCCAACATTATACTTGCGAAGAGTTGCAATAGCCGCATCACCGATAGGATTCTTCGGTAACGCACTTACAAAATCCGCTTCATGTCCATAGTTTGCAAGTGAAACGGCAACATTTGCCTCACCGCCGCCATAATTGATATCAAACTCATCAGCCTGAATAAACTTCTCATTGTTTGGAGTTGATAATCTGAGCATTATCTCTCCCATTGTAACTATCTTTGCCATATTTTCTCCGTTCAAAATAAAATATTACTTTCTTGCCGCCGCTACCGCCTCAACAAACTCCTTTGCCTTTGCTGTTATAGCTGCGAAATCACCTGTAGCCGCGCCCTTTGTAAGTGATGAACCTGTACCTACGGCACATGCTCCGGCCTTTAACCACTTATCTACATTGTCAACGTCCACACCACCGCTCGGCATGAAATCTCCCTGTGGAAGAGGTCCCTTAAATGAGCTGATCGCACCCGTTCCCACTACATTTCCCGGGAATACCTTATGATATCACATCCTGCTTCAAGAGCTGTGATAGCCTCTGTAGGTGACATAACACCCGGAAGCATAGGAACTCTGTATCTGTTACAGAGCTTGATCGTTTCTACATTAAGTCCCGGACTTACAACATAGTTTGCACCTGCAAGGATTACCGCTCTTGCTGTCTCAGGATCAAGTACAGTACCTGCACCGATAACTATCTTTTCATTATTTCTGTACTTCTCAGACATAAACTGTATAAACTCTACAGGATTTCCTTCGTCCATAGTCATAGTAATCTCAATAAAATTGATTCCGCCTGCAACAATAGCATCTATGACCTTCTCACCCTGCTCTTTGTTCTTTGCACGAACAACAGCAACCAGACAATCTTCTTTCATTCTTGTAAGAACCTGTTCTTTTCTCATTTGAACCTCCATAAATAATATATCAATATTCGTATATGCGAATAACAATTCATATTTGCGATATCTTGATTGTAATTAACTTTTTTATCATTGTCAAGGCATAAAACCTAAAGATTTTGATATTTCCAATCCACGCTTTTTTAATATCTCTCCAAGCGCAATATAGTCCTCATCTTTTCTGTAAAGGCTTGAAGCCGAGATAGCTCCTATACACTCTCTTTTTTCGTCAAATATCGGTACACCGACACATTCCATATGCTCCTCAAGTTCTCTCTCATCCAGTGCAAATCCTCTTGCTTTGATATTTCAATATTCTTTACAAGAGCATCCGCATCTGTAAGAGTGAATCTTGTTACAGGTTTAAAGTCAATTTCCTTTGCTATACTTCTTATTTTGTCTTCACTCATAGTAGAGAGTATGGCTTTTCCAAGAGAAGTATTGTATACAGGATTCTTGGTACCTATAGTCGCCGTGGTTATTATAGGATTTTCCGGCTCACACTTTGATATATATACTATTTTATTACCTTCCATCACACCGAAAAAGCAGGTCTTTTGCAATTCCTTTGAAAGCTCCTTCAGTGCAGGGGCTATAATTTCGGAAATATTTCTGTTATTGGTATAGCTCATACCTATTCTGTAAGCATTTATACCTATTTTATAAATTCTTTTAACTCCGTCGATTGTTTCAAGCATTCCCATATGAACCAATGTAACCAGTATGTCATAGCAACTGGTTCTCGGAATGGATAGCTTCTCACAAATCTCATCCATTTCAAGACCTTCTCCGGATTTAGCTATAAGCTGCATTATTTGTATACTTCTTTCAGTGGTCCGATTTATTTTCATAAATAAAATCCTTTCGGTTGTCATAGACGGAAACCCACTACTCTTGGGTGGTGGGAGGAGTCTTGTAATTTTTTAACCATTACCCTTGGCTTTTGATGTACTTTTGAACTGTAGATGACGATACTTCCCCAATACTACAAGCAAAATAACCATCAGACCAAAAGATGTGTTTCTTCCAATACTATTTGGAAAGAAAACTGTTATATTTAACCCATAAACAATGAGTTGTTTCTTGCTTGATGGTTTTTACGATATCACAGATCTTATCGGTAGTGTCATAACTGACTAGAAATGTATATGGTCTTTGTCAGTTTCCATAGCAATTGTTTCCCAATTATGAGATTTACAAATATCGAATATCTTTTGTTTTACATCGTCAGCAATGTTGCTTCCCGGTAGCTGTTTACGATATTTTTGTCACTAATACGATATGTACTTTTAAACTGTATTTGCGCCTGTTATGACGATTATATTTATTATCAATAATATTACCTCTAATTATTGAAAAGCGATTGGTTCACGAGAAAACCGTTGGATGCAGGATGTCAATCATCAGGTATCGAAGGCACTCGTGGAGTCTAATCCAAAGTATACTCTCTTCGTCTTAGAAGATTTAAGTGGAGTTCGTTCTGTTACTGAACGTGTACGAACAAAAAGACCGTTATGTATCTGTATCATGGTCGTTCTATGATTTAGAGCAAAAAGCTAATTTACAAAGCAAAACAGAACCGGTCTCTCGTATTAAAAGTAGACCCTCGTTATACGAGTCAATGCTGCCCTGTTTGCGGACATATTGAAAAAGCCAATCGTAACAAGAAAATACATTTGTTTGCTTGTAAAAACTGTGGATATAAATCAAACGATGACCGCATTGGAGCTATGAATCTATACCGTATGGGAATCAACTATCTAACCGATAGCCAAGTACCTAGTATAGTTACAGCAGAGTAAATCTTTGTTGTAAATGGTGTTGTCAACCACCCTACGATGTAACGCCACTTTAGATAGCAATATCTATTGGGGCCTAAAGGTCGGAGACGTAAGCCGTTACTACGACTGGGCAGTTACAAGCCCATTACCTTTAGGTGATGGGTAGTTGACTAAAGAGTTACTCCCTGCTTAAAGATTGCAAAATCATGGAATCCCGCAATTTCAGACTTTACTTTCTTTCCGCTTGCCACATCCAACACAAGTTTAAAAAGCTCGTTTGCAAGCTCTTCCTTTGTTTTATCCTCAACCATTCTTCCGGCATTAAAATCTATCCAATTTCCCTTGCCTTTTGCAAGTCTTGAGTTGGTAGCAATCTTTAATGTCGGAACAGGTGAGGCAAAAGGTGTTCCCCTTCCTGTGGTAAAGAGCACTATATGAGCTCCGCTCATTGCAAGCGCCGTAGCGGCAACAAGATCGTTTCCAGGTGATGAAAGCAGATTAAGTCCCTTTGTTTTTACGGTATCTCCATAATCAAGTACATCTACCACTTTAGCACTTCCGGACTTCTGTGTACAGCCCAAAGACTTATCTTCCAGAGTGGATATACCTCCTGCCTTATTTCCCGGTGACGGATTCTCATAGATTGTCTGATTATGATTTTTAAAATACATTTTAAAATCATTTATAAGAGCTACCGTCTTTTCAAATGTCTCCACATCCTTACATCTTTCCATCAAAAGAGTTTCCGCTCCGAACATCTCCGGTACTTCAGTAAGTATTGTGCTTCCTCCCTTCGATATAAGAATATCCGAAACTCTCCGACTATCGGATTTGCTGTTATTCCGGAAAGCCCGTCAGATCCTCCGCATTTCATCCCGATTATAAGTTCGCTTGCATCTATTTCTTCTCTCTTTTCATCGGCTATATTGTTTATAAGCTCTTCTATAAGGGAAAGTCCGGTTTCTATCTCATCTTCAACTTCCTGAGATACCAAAAACTTTACTCTGTTTTCATCTATATCACCGAGGTAGTCTTTAAGCAAAGGAATATTTGAATTCTCACAGCCAAGACCCAGTACAAGTACACCTCCTGCATTAGGATGATTTATCATATCCGCAAGTATATTTCTGGTGTTTTCCTGATCGTCACCCATCTGTGAGCAGCCATATGGATGTACAAAAGCTATTACATCCTCCACGCTTCCCTTTATAAGAGACTTTGCTCTTCTTTCGATTGCCTGTGCGACATTGTTGACACAGCCTACTGTAGGAATAATCCATATTTCATTTCTTACTCCCACCTTGCCGTTTTTTCTCTTAAATCCAAGGAAGGTTTCATGAGCGGTTTCTTTTATCTCTTTAACCTTTGGAATATATTTATATTCAAGTAAATCACCAAGTGCTGTTTTTATATTATGAGTATGTATCCAGTCACCGGCTTTTATATCCTCTTTTGCAATTCCGATTCTGTTTCCGTACTTTATAACATCCTCACCGGCTTTTATATCCTTAAGTGCCACCTTATGTCCGGCGGGAATTTCACTGTTTGTCTCTACACTTTCGCTTCCGATTGTGATTCTTTCTCCCTTTGGCAATGCATTCAATGCCACACATACATTATCCAAATCATTGATTTTGATATAATCCATTTCCTTTATCTCCTTGCCAAATACTCATATTGAGTTTATAATAAATGTAAGCGTTTACAATCGCATTATACATGGGATTTTTATTCCTTGTCAAGATAGATGTAGATTGTAACGAATGAATTTATAAAGCTTATATTTTTTTATATTACCGGTGAATTATGAATATTTATGATATTGCAAACAGGGCAAATGTCTCCATAGCTACAGTATCAAGAGTTATCAATGACAGCCCGAAGGTAAGCGAAAAGACCAGAAAAAAAGTTCATGATATTATGGAGGAGCTTGGCTATACTCCGAATGTATTTGCCAGAGGGCTTGGGCTGAACACTATGAAGACCATAGGCATACTATGTTCGGACCCTTCAGATCTCTACGTCGCAAGAGCTCTGTCCTATTTTGAGAAAATGCTCAGGGAAAACGGCTATGACTCGCTTTTATGTTGCAGCGGCTATGATACAAAGAATCTCAAAAAAATATAAATATACTTATCTCAAAAAAAGTGTGGATGCCGTTATTATGATAGGCTCAAAATATATATCCGCTAAAGATAATAAAAATCTGATAAAAATTACAGCAAAATCTTTGCCGATATTTTTAATAAACGGATTTTTAGAAGGTGAGAATGTATATTGTTCTTATTATGATGATTATAATGCTACAAAAAAATAAGTGCAAATATGTTATATAATACCGGCAAAAAGAAATTTGCTCTTTCTTTACAATTCCACATCTCAATCAGCCAAAAAGAAAACTGGACGGCTTTTATATCGGGATGTAAAGAGCTGAAAATCAAAAAGTGAAAAACTATGCCACTCTTTTTATGTGAGGAAAATGATATAGAGAGCATTTATCTCTCACTTGAAAAAGTTTACCAAAGATTTTTTTTCCCCGGACGGTATAATTGCCTCTGATGATTTTCTTGCGATGACAGCATTAAAGTTTGCAAAAACAAAAACAGTATTTCGGTTCCTGATGAACTTTCAATAATAGGATATGACAATTCAATTTTTTCAAAAATATCATATCCGGAGCTTACCACTGTTGACTCAAGGCTTTTTGATTTGTGCAGTCACAGTGTAAAAACTCTTTTGGAGGTATTTGACGGACAATCCCCTGAAAACATTTGTATACTTGAGCCGTCTATTATAGAAAGAGATACTTTTAAATCGGAACATTGATACTCTCAAACTTAATATGCATATGACTACTGAAAATGTAGTTATTTATAAATTTTACTTTATACAGCCGTTTGGCTAAGGAGGTTAACATGAAGAATTTTATGGATCAGGATTTCTTACTTGATACACAAACAGCAAAACATCTTTATCATGACTATGCTGAGAAGATGCCGATAGTTGATTATCACTGTCATATAAATCCACAGGAGATTTATGAGGATAAAAAATTTGATAATATCACTCAGGTATGGCTTGGAGGCGATCATTACAAGTGGCGTCAGATAAGATCAAACGGTGTGGATGAAAAGCTTATAACAGGCAGTGAATCATCGGACAGAGAAAAGTTTGATGCATGGGCCGCTACATTGCCGAAGCTTATAGGCAATCCGCTTTATCATTGGTCACATCTTGAACTTCAAAAGTATTTCGGATTCAACGGACATCTAAGCCCTGAAAGTGCGGATGAAGTTTGGAATCTCACAAAAGAAAAACTTGCTACAGATGAATTAAGTGTAAGAAATATTATAAGAAATTCAAATGTTAAAGTTATATGTACTACAGACGATCCTATAGATTCTCTTGAATGGCATATCAAACTTAAAGAAATCAAAGACCTTGGATTTAAAGTACTTCCGGCATGGAGACCTGATAAGGCTACAAATATTGAAAAGCCTGATTTTGCGGAATATATTGCAAAGCTATCCGAGGTAAGCGGTGTGTCTGTAAAAGACTTTGCATCTCTTAAGGAAGCGTTAAAGAAAAGATTGGAGTTTTTCCACAGCAACGGTTGCTCCGTATCAGATCACGGTGTTGACTTTGTATACTATGCTCCTGCAAGTGAGAACGAAGTTGATGCTATATTAAAGAAAAGACTTGCAGGCGAGGATGTAAGTCTTACAGAGCAGTACAAGTTTAAACTGCACTCTTACTGGCACTCGGAAAAGAATATCACAGATTAAACTGGGTAATGCAGCTTCACTTCGGTTGTAAGAGAAACAACAACACGGCAATGTTCAATAAGCTCGGCCCTGATACAGGATTTGATGCTATAAGCGGATATGCTCCTGCAGATCAGCTGGCAGACTTCCTTAATGCTTTAAATGTAACAGGTGAACTTCCAAAGACAATACTTTATTCACTTAATCCGAATGATGATGCCGCTATCGGTACAATAATCGGATGCTTCCAGGATTCAAGTATCGCAGGAAAAGTTCAGCAGGGTTCTGCATGGTGGTTCAACGATCACTACGAAGGCATGAGAGCTCAGATGAAGTCTTTGGCCGCACTTGGTTGCTTAGGAAACTTCAACGGTATGCTTACAGACTCACGTTCATTCCTTTCATATACAAGACATGAGTACTTCAGAAGAATACTCTGCCAGCTTATAGGTGAATGGGTCGAAAGCGGTCAGTATCCGAATGATGAGAAGGCTTTAAAGGAACTTGTAGAGAATATTTCATATAATAATGTAATGAGATATTTTGAGTTTTAATAATTTATTTTAATATAAAACAGTCCCCAACTCCCGGTTGTGAGTTCGGGACTGTTTTTTTTTCTGTGCCCTCAAAAAAATCAAGCCCACAACACTTGACATCAAAACAAATAAAAAAAGTCTGACCGAAGTCAGACATAAGTAAATAACGACAGGGAGATTCGAACTCTCGACACTACGGGTATGAACCGTATGCTCTAGCCAACTGAGCTATGTCGCCATATGATTATATTCATGCTTTACATGAAAAATGGGACCTACAGGGCTCGAACCTGTGACCCTCTGCTTGTAAGGCAGATGCTCTCCCAGCTGAGCTAAGATCCCGTCACGTTTAACGCTATGTAAGTATATAAAATAATGCTCCTAATGTCAAGCATTATTTTAATTTTTTCTCTAAAAAAATACAAAAAAATGCATCCGAATTTTAAATCACTAATCCGGATGCAGGTTCTTCTATTTAGTTAAATCCATACAACTTATTTGCAATCTTATATCCGGCTACGGCAATACCTTTTCCCACTTTTCCGGGAAGGTTCATAGTCTGTCCCAGGAGACCGTATCTTATCCTCTTATAAAGTCTTGGATTGTGATCCTTCAGATAATCCCAAAGTTCTTTCTTCTTTTGCATATTTTCCTCGCTCTTTGAGCGAATAGCAAGTATTGAAGATATTACCATCATTATCTCAAGATAGCTTATAAGATACTTTCTAAGCTTTTTATTTGCAACATCATAAGGATTAAATGAATCAAGCATAATCTTAGTTACTCTTATCTGCTGATCTATTCTTCCGATCATTACCTGCTCATTTACAGATTGATCCTCTCTTCCGATATAGTATCTGTAAAGATTTACATCCATATAGTAAATATCCTTTACCGCCTTCAAAGGCTGATATACAAAGATATTGTCCACATAGAATGTGTGCTTCGGAAGGTCAAGTTTATTCTCTATAAGAAGCTCTCTTTTGTATATTACAGAATGCATAAGAATATACTGTCCTGTGTGGAAAGGCTTAATATCCTCCCATTCAAACTTCTTATTTATAGGCAAGTTTCTCTTATAGGTCATTACCTTTTTCCTCTTTGCACCGTCCTTATCATATACAAAGTTGCAAAGAAGCATATCAATATTTTCCTTATCTCTTATAAACTCTTTAAGCTTATTGAGTACTTCCAAAAATGACTTTTCATCCAGATAATCATCCGAATCCACTACTTTAAAAAACTCGCCTGTAGCGGCTCTAAGTCCAAACATTACAGCATCACCATGTCCGCCGTTTTCCTTGTGGATTGCTTTACATATAGTAGGATATTTTTTCTCATACTCATCCGCTATTTCAGCCGTATTGTCCTTAGCAGAACCGTCATTTACTATCAATATCTCTACATCTTCCTTACCTACAAGCAAAGAATCAATACACTTTCTCATATATGCCGCTGAATTAAAGCATGGCACCGCTATACTCAAAACTTTCATTGCTCAACCTTTCTGTTTATAAAATATATTGTACCTATTAAAGCAAATATTATACTGATTGCCACAGTTACCACTAAAATTCCTATATTTTCTTCATTCTCACCCAGCTTGCCATAAATTGAAACAAAAGTATTTCCGCCCATATGTATGAAGATAGGAATTAAAATACTCTTTGTTTTGTGATATGCAAATCCGAGGAAGATACCTAAAAGCGTAGCATATATACCCTGAACTATATTTCCATGGTAAATACCGAATAACAAAGATGATATAAGTAAACCTGCCAAGAAATTATATTGACATTTAATTCTGTTAAAAATCAAACCTCTGAATAATATTTCCTCAACTATCGGTATCAATATTCCGGCACATATTATGGTGACAAAAAGCGGATTACTTGTAATCATATCACTGACTTCCACAAACGTCGTATCCTTACCTGCCATATTTGTCAATGCTATAACGATATTTAATGCAATTGAAACACCTGCACCGCCTACAATGGCCATAATAAAATCCATTGCTTTAATTTGACCGCGCTTTTCAATTCTGCCGTTCTTAATATCAATATGGAAAAAGAGACTTAGAACTACAGAAGCAACCACTGCACATATCGCAGTAATAACAAGTGCGTTTTCCTTTAAAACATCCATAATCGCATAAAAATCGCGAGCTCCTTCAAATAAGCCGAACACGACTGCAAGGAACATTCCCAAAGAAGACTGAATGGCCGTATAAATAAGTATCGGATAAAGACATATCCCAAATGTATAAAAAAATTTCTTCATTCTTCCAGTATATACTATATCAATTAATAAGCCAATAAAAATTTTACTCACTTCTAAGCGCATCTATCGGATTTAAGCTTGCCGCTCTCATAGCCGGCATATATCCGAATATGAGTCCGATTGCTACGGATACGCTGAATGAAATTATAACCGCATTTAAGTTGGCAGGTGATGAAATATTCATAAATCTGCCTATAGTAGGGCTGGCAATACAGCCAAGTATGATTCCAAGCGAACCTCCCAGTGTACTTGTAACCAGGGCTTCTATAACAAACTGTTGCAGTATAACACCCTTTCTGGCTCCAAGTGCTTTTCTGATACCGATTTCTCTCGTTCTCTCGGTAACCGATACCAACATGATATTCATAACTCCCACACCCGCAACAAGAAGTGAAATACCGGCAATAGCTCCTATAATTGTACTCATAAGTGCAAGCTGCACATTGATTTCTCCAAGCATCTGACTCATAGACTGAACAAAATATGTTTCTTTTTGAGTATAGATAGTTTTTAGAAAATCCTTTAAAAGCTCCACCGCCTGATTGCTTACCTGAGTATTTACAGTAGCAAAAATATAATAATCAGGTACTGAAGTTCCGTTTAACTGTCCTGCTGTGGAATAAGGCATAAATGCAAAATCATCACTGCCCCTTGCAGACAACTGTGTTTTATCCTGTCTTTGTACCACACCCACGACAGTAAATGCCGAACCGTTTATCTTTATAGTCTCACCGATAGCCGCTTTCGGCGAACCGAAAAGCTTACTTGCAACATAGTATCCGATTACAACAACCTTTTGTCTGGATACCATATCCGCATATGATAGGAATCTTCCCTTTTCAAGTTTGTAATTCTTCAATTTACCATAGTATTCACTTACTCCGGAAACTGTAGTAGTGGTAGTTTTTTCACTTCCCACCTTTATTGTTCCGCTGACACTGACCTGTGGTGTCATCTCGGAAAAAATATCTCTATGTTCATTGAAGAAGTCATACATCTGATCTACCGACGCCTGTCTTGCAGGCATATTGACCAAATTGACACTGATAGTATTGGCTCCCATGTCCATAAAGGACTTTACCATATTGTTCATATATCCCATCATTACACTGACCAGTATAACGACAGCAGATACACCTATGATAAGTCCGAGCATTGTCAAAAATGATCTCATTTTATTAGCAATAATACTCTTTATTGCCAGTTTAAATGACTGCAGAGATACTCTTCACTACTTCCATCAAAATTTATTTTTACCGTCAGCTATTCGAATAACTCTCTTTGCTTCTATCGCAATAGAATTATCATGTGTAATCATAATAACCGTATTTCCCTCTTCATGAATTTTCTTGAAAAAATCCAAAACCTGACGGCTGGTCTTTGAGTCCAGGGCACCTGTAGGCTCATCCGCCAAAATCAGTGAAGGATTTGCAGCCAGAGCTCTTGCAATACTCACTCTTTTGTCGCTGTCCTCCTGAAAGCTGATTTGGCATCTGCTTTTGCTTTTTTTCGGCAAGTCCCACCTTTTTCAAGTGCTTCCATTGCCCTCTTTTCTCTTTCATGATTTGAAACATGTGCGTACAAAAGCGGCAATTCCACGTTTTCCAAAAGATTCATTCTGGGCAGAAGATTGTATTGCTGAAAAACAAATCCTATCATCTTATTTCTGATATCGGCAAGTTGATTGTCACTAAGCTTTCCGACATCTTTTCCGCCCAGAAGATATTTGCCTGATGTAGGCACATCCAAAGCTCCTATAATATTCATAAGAGTGGATTTACCGGATCCCGACTTACCCACAATTGCAACAAACTCTCCCTTGTCGATATCAAGAGTCACACCGTCATTGGCATAAACAATCTCATCACCCATTTTATATTCTTTTCGAATATCTGTCATTTGGATAAGTTTTTCCATTACTCTCCTCCGGCTCCTACATCGGCACCGCCGGCATCCGCTCCGGCACCGTCTCCTCCGGCTGTATCGGCTCCGCCTCCTTCTGCAGGTGCGCCTTCTCCGCCCATGCCGTCCATTCCGCCTGTTCCGGTATCCATACTTGCGCTCTCGTCCACATAGACCTCATCACCTTCATTAAGTCCTGATGTAATCTGTACAAAATCTGCATTTATAACTCCGGTAGTTACTGTAACCTCTTTAAAACCTGCAGGGATAAGGCCGTCTCCACTTGAAGCCGCACCGCTTGCATCTGCACTCTGTGTTACCGAGGTATCTTTTACATAGACCTTATTTCCTCTCATAAGAGCCCCTGAAGGTATTGTAAGTGCATCCTTTGCAGACTCAAGTGTAATATATCCGTCCACATTCATTCCCGGCAAAAGATTGTAAGTCTCATCAAGTGTTATTGTAACAGGATAGGTTGATACACCGTTTTGGCTTGTACTCTCAAGGCTGACATTGGTAACCGTTCCCGAATATTCCTGATCCGGAAAAGCATCCGACTTTATTCTTACCTTCTGTCCGTTTTGAACCTTTGTAATATCCTTCTCATCCACACTCATTTTTAAATGTGTATGAACTCATATCGTAAATAACAGCCATATTGGTAGCCTTGTTGTTTCCGCCTGAGCCCACCTTATCCCCTGACCTTATAGTTCTTTTGATATAACTTTTTCCGGAAATAGGTGATTTAATAGTATACTCGTCATAGGTTTTCTTTGCAGTGTCAACTCCCTTTTGTGCCGCATCCACATTTCCCTGTGCGGTATCTACAGCATCCTTATATGTTTTTAAAAGTTTCTCTGCAGACTCTGCAGTCATCTTAAAAATAGGTGTTCCGACTTCTACATAATCTCCCACATTCACCAGTACACTTTCTATCTGTACACCTTCAGCCAGGTCGGCACTCATATCAACATTTGTTGTCGCCTCAAAAGTACCGTCTCCTGTAGAAGTGATATCTCCGACTGTAGCATTTGCAGTTGTCTTATCTGTAAGACCTCCCGGGTTGCTTACCTCGAATGTCACATTACGAACAAGTCTTCCACCGTCCATTGTCTGATCCATACTTGATACGGAAATTACTTTTCCTTCTATCTGCTCTCCCGTTTCGGTAAGTGTCAAAGTTCCTGTCATTCCCGCCTGAATATTCTGTGCCTCCGTACTTAGGAAAGGAATACGGATATTCATCACAGTATCATTATATATGGTAGCAAGCTTTGTACCACCGCTTATCTTATCTCCTGCCTGAATACTCAACTCCTTGATATAGCCCTTTCTTGTAGAGCGATACAAATTACCTGAAAAATCCGCCTTTGCTTTTGCAAGGTCTTTGTTGGCTGTAGCATATCCGGTGTTTGCTTTACTAAGAGAATTATTTGAGGAATTTATATCAGATTCAAGACTTGACTTATCTATTTGATAAAGCACCTGGTCTTTACTGACCATATCACCTACCTCAAAGTTCGCCGAGATAATATCTCCCGATACAAGCGCAGTTATATTATAAGTGTCCTTAGGTGTTATAGTACCCGAAGAGGATATCTCCGAAGAGATATCCTGCTTTGATGCTATTGCTGTAGATACAAATGTACTCGTATCAATCTTTGTAGCCTGTCTTGATTTCATAAAGAAAAATCCACCTACGCCAAGGGCTATAATTGCAGGTATAACAATAAATTTTTTCTTCATTTTTCCCCTCACTAATCTGCTATATAATCAACTACCGTGTAGCTTGCAGATCCATCTTCAGAATTATTTATATCTACGACTAAAGTAACATCATCATTAACCTTGATACTTCCGTAGATAGAGAATGCAAATTGCATATCGCTGTTTGCAATTTTGTATGTTTCTCCGTCTATAGTCACGGATGTAGGTGTAAGTGTAGATGTTGACTCATAGTATATACTCTCAACAGTACCATGTACCGCCTTCTTACCGTTTGTAGCATCCGTATTCTCATCATATGCCCAGATAGTCTTTGCAGCTGCAGAATAGTATATTACAAGTCCTACATCTGATGATACCATCAGGCTCTTGAATCTGTCCGCACCTACGCTGCTTCCGTCAACAAAGAGATTTGCATCCTTATAGTCAAAAGGAACCGCCTGTATCAATTGATTAACAGACTTTACCACCTTAGGACCCTTAAGTGAATTGTCGGCAAGCTTTAAAGGATTTACCTCCTTATCGCTGTTTAACTCACCTCCGAATACGGTTGCAATATATGCTCCGCCGTCTTTCATATTTGTTTTTAACATATTATAAAAGAGGTTTATACAATCTCTTACCTTAAGATTTGAAGTAGGTGTAAGTGATGTAAGATTCTCATTCAACTCAAGGAAACCGTACTTTGCCATTCTCTTATTGTTTGCATCACCTGCAAAATCACTTGCCTGATACCCGAGTAAAGTAAGTACTCCTCTTACGGCATCATTCAATGTTACATTATCATTAGGCTTAAAGTTTCCGCCGAGATATCCTGTCATATATCCCTGCTCCACCGCCATCTTTATAGCGGAAGCATTTTCATTATCTTTCGGAACATCATTAAATACCGATACATTGCTTGTCTTTGTAAGTACGGAACGATATGATGAAGCCTGTACAAGCATCTTTGCGAACTCACCTCTTGTAACATATCTGTCTATATTTCCGCTTACAAATGTTATACCCGTAAGACCTATTACTTTTTTTCTTAAATCAAAATTTGAGCTTTGTGCAAAAACAGTACCTGCACCGATACTCTGTGTAGCCAATACGGAAGCCAATCCCAATGCTCCCATTTCATTAATTTACTTCTCATATAACCTCCGTTATCTGCATATTAACGCGCTTAGTATTATATCGCAATCATTCCCTTATTCAATAATAATCACGAAATATTTATATATTTTTTTGCTAATCTTTATCAAGCTTATTGTATCAGATTAATAATACACATAATACGCTATTTGTTTTTCAAAGTCAATTAACGCTATATGAATTATCTTTGTATATTATTTACGGTTTATTTAATAATGTTGAGAATGATTATGCAATCTTATCAGCATTTCTTAAACTTATAAAAAATGCCCAAGACAAAAGCCTCGAGCATCAATAAAACCTATTTATTTTTCAACCAACAAACTCTTTCCTGTCATTGCAGCCGGTTTTTGTAATCCCATAAGCTCAATAAGTGTAGGAACTATATCACAAAGTCTTCCGCCCTCTGCCAGAGTGTACTTAGGATCTGCATTTACCAGAATGAAAGGTACAGGGTTTGTTGTATGAGCTGTATGCGGTTCACCTGTCTCTTCATCAACTAAAGTCTCACAGTTTCCGTGGTCTGCACAGATAAACATCACCCCGTTAACTTCCTTGATAGCCGCTACAGTCTTTCCTATACACTCATCAACCGTTTCAACAGCCTTTATAGCCGCATTTTCCACAGCTGTATGACCTACCATGTCAGGGTTTGCAAAGTTAATTATAATAACATCATACTTACCGCTCTTTATAGCATCTACAAGCTTATCACATACCTCATATGCGCTCATCTGCGGCTTCAAATCATATGTAGCAACATCCTTTGGTGAGTTTACAAGAATTCTGTCTTCACCCTCATTAGGCTCTTCCTTTCCTCCGTTAAAGAAGAATGTGACATGAGCATATTTCTCAGTCTCGGCAATTCTTACCTGCTTCATACCGTGCTCAGCTATGAACTCTCCGAATGTATCCTTTATCTCTTCCTTCTCAAAAAGCAACAAAGCTTGTTACCGATACTCTCATCATAATCTGTGAAGCATACAAATGTGGTATCAAGTCTCTTTCCTCTGTTAAAGCCGTCAAAATCGTCTACACAGAATACTCTTGTCATTTCTCTTGCTCTGTCCGGTCTGAAGTTAAAAAAGATAACCGAATCTTTATCCTTAATAGTCTTTGCACCGTCGTTATCTACAGAGAAAGGTACAACAAACTCATCATTCTTACCTTCGTCGTATGACTCCTGTATACCTCCTGTAGCACTCTTTTTTAGGTTTCCGCCCTTAGTCATAATAGAATAAGCGGCTTCAACTCTATCCCATCTGTTATCTCTGTCCATTGCGTAGAAACGTCCCATTACGGAAGCTACCTTTCCAACGCCGATTTTAGCCATCTCTTTTTTTCAAGCTCGGCTACAAATTCCTTTCCCGATGTAGGAGGTGTATCTCTACCGTCAAGGAATGCATGAACATAAACTTCTTTTAATCCGTTTCTCTTTGCAAGCTCCAACAATCCGTAAATATGTGTATTATGGCTGTGAACACCGCCGCTTGAAACAAGTCCCATCAAATGAAGTGCACTGTTATTCTTTTTTGCATTCTCAACTGCAGCAAGAAGCGCTTTGTTCTCAAAGAAGTCTCCGTCTTCTATAGCTTTTGATATTCTTGTAAGCTCCTGATATATAATTCTTCCGGCACCCATATTCATATGGCCTACCTCCGAGTTACCCATCTGTCCGTCAGGCAGGCCTACAAAAAGCCCGCTTGCCTGTCCTTCTACAAAAGGATATTCCTTCATCAAGCTGCACAGATTAGGTGTATTTGCCTCAAACACCGCATTGTGATCATGTCCTTTTCTAAGTCCTAAACCGTCCATTATACATAATACTACAGGTCTTTTTTCCATATATACCTCGTTTTCTATCAAACAGTTTATAGCTGTTTGAATAAATACTATTAGTCAGCAGCCCGGCACCATACCGAAACTGCGTATTATTTTTCAAATTCGATTTGATTTTTACATTAATTCCAAAAACATAATCAAGACAAAAAAATAACAAAGCTTACTAAAAATAAAATCCGTGTCCTAATTCGGGTAACAAACTTTACCGTTACCTAAACTATAACACAGATTTTAATTAATGTCCCGTTTTACCTATCAGATAAAATATAAAAAATGCAAATATATCAATGCAAACAATAGTTGCGCCCACAGGTGAACCGCCAAGTATTGAAATGAAAAGTCCTAAAGCGGTACAAACCACTGAAAAATATAGCCGAGGATACGGTCACTGAGAGGAAACTCTTAAACACACACATGGATGCCAATGCAGGGAATACCACAAGTGCCGAAATAAGGAGTGACCCGACTAAATTCATAGCCAATACTACAATTATTGCAATGATTATAGCTATCAAGAGATTATATTTTTGTGTGTCTATACCTGTAGCATTCGCAAAATTCTCATCAAATGTTACTGCAAAAATTTTATTATAAAACAGTACAAATGCAGATATTACAAATATTGACAGTATAACACAAAGAATCACTTTTTCCTTTGTTAAAGTAAGTATTGAAGTGGAGCCGAACAGGGTGGTACATACATCTCCGGCAAGATTTGATCCGCTTGAAAACACATTCATAACAAGATATCCGAAAGCCATCGCCCCGACAGACATCATCGTTATCGATGCATCTCCCTTTATCTTTCCGTTACTTCCGCCCTTTAAAAGCAAAATTGCGGCAATTATGGTCACAGGTAATACAAGCACCATATTGTCTGTAAGGTTAAATACCGTAGATACCGCAACTGCACCGAATGCCACATGTGAAAGTCCGTCTCCAATAAATGAAAATCGTTTCAATACCAGAATAACACCAAGCAGTGAAGAGCACAGTGCTATAAGTATGCCTACTACTATTGCATATCTTACAAAAAGGATAGCTTAAATATATATGTATGTCTTTCATGCCATCCCCCTGCTCTTTTTTTATATTCCGGAGTCGTACCGAAAAAATATATGTTCTCCAATATATAAAACCTTGGTAGCATATTCAAGTGCCACTTTTATATCATGAGATATCATAATAATGGTCATATTGCTTTTATTCAGCTCATTGATAATATCATACATATTTTGACTCGCCTCAGGATCAAGACCTGTAACAGGCTCATCAAGTATCATAAGTCTTTGTCCCGCCATCAACGCTCTGGCTAAAAGCACCCTTTTGTTGCTGACCGCCGGAGAGTTCACTGAAAGCTTCTTGTCATAAGATCCAAAAAGTCCCAGTTTTTTTCTATCTTCTCCTTTGCGGTCTGCTTTTTCTTCTTTTTTTATAAAATGGTCTGATTCCCACCTTAGACTGACATCCTGACAGCACAATTTCAAAAACCGATGCCGGAAAGTCTTTTTAATAATTGTTGTCTGCTATGATAAATATCCTATCTCCGTAGGCAACAAATTTTCATTATATATAACCTCTCCTGAGATCGGTTTTTATAAGTTTTAAAAAGCGTCTTTATAAGTGTAGACTTTCCCACACCGTTTTTCCCCAATTACGCATAGATAATCTCCGTCCGAAACTTCAAAAATTAAGATTATCCACTATGGCTTTTCCGTCATATCCAAGTGACAATTTTTTTCACATTTTATCATAAATCTCCAGTCTATAATACCTCTTTAAGCACTTCCAAATTCTTCTTCATTATATCCAGATAGCTTGCATTATCACTGCTCTTTGTAGACTGCATAGAGTCAAGCACCAAAAACTTTGGCATTTTTTTATCTTTGGTATTGTCAACTATTGTTTTTTTGCCAAATCTCCTTTTTGAACCGTCAATTATAAAAAAATATCCGACATATTAAGCTCATCCATCTTATTTGCCAAAAAAACTTTACAGTCTCAAAAGATGCTTCACTTCCCGCATCACAGCCCTTAAATGTCTGATAATACTTTATTCCGTATTCATTTACCAGATATCTGAACGGGAATCTGTCTCCGACTATTATAGTTTTGTTTTTGAATGCTTGAAAGTGTATCCTTATACTCTTTATCAAGTTCATCAAGCTTAGCTAAATAGTCATTTGCGTTTTTTTCTCATATTCAGCCTTATTGTCAGGGTCAATTTCAGCCAACTTTGCTTCTATAGCACTTACTATAGTTTCAGCATTCTTAATTGAAAGCCATACATGCTCATCTATCTCTTCCTCGCCTTCTTCATGCTCGCCCTCTTCATTTGCATGTTCTTCGCTCTCATTGTCATGCTCTTCTTCATCCTGCATACCCTCTACAAGTTCCTCTGCTAATGCAGCTTCACCGATACTGTCTACCATATTGATATAATTCAAATTAGGATTCTCTTTTATAATATCCTCAGCCCAATCGTCAGAATCCCCACCTACATATACAAACAAATCACTGTCTGTAATTTTTGCGATATCTGCCGCTGATGCCTGATAGCTGTGTAAATCCACACCCTTATCTATAAGGAAGGAAATCTCTACATTCTTATTATCACCTACTACCTGTTTTACCCAGTCATAGGCAGGAAAAATTGTAGTAACAATGCTCAGCTTCTTAGTTTCCTCACTGTTACTTTCAGCTACACTGCTGCTTTCCGTTACACTGCTGCCGCTCTCAGCCTCACTGCTGCCGGTGCTTTCCTTTTTTGCACAACCCAAAACCATCATAATAGCCACAAGGATACTTAGTCCTATTCCAATATACTTCTTCATAGTCTCCCTCTATTCTCTACATTCATTACAAGTTCCATAAAAAAACTGTTCTGGCATGATCTATAGAAAAGCCGTGTTCTTCTCTCAAATGTTCGCCGATTAAAGATAATTCAGTACACTCCAAATGGACAAGCTTTCCGCATTTTTCGCATTTACAATGAAAACATACCGGATGAACGTCTTCACCCTCTACATATTCAAAACAGGCACTGTCTCCTGTTTCCAACATATATTTATGTACTGTTCCGTCACTTACCATTCTGTCCAAATGCCTGTAAACAGTGGCTTTTCCCTGATATTCTTTCCCTGCTGTTTGAAAAAAAGAGAATAATATCATTCACAGTGACATGCTTATTCTCATTGTTTTTTTCAGGAAATCCTCTATTTCAAGCAATTGTCTTGTTTTTGTACTGAGCTTTCTTCAAACCACACCTCCAATTTGATTACTGAGATTTAATCTCAATTTGAAACTCGATATCATATTACAACTTTTTTTATTTCATTTTTTTCAAGCAAATTTGATACCGAGTTTTTAATTTTTTTATTAAAAACACATCAACAATCTGAAAGAAATCAGATGTTGATGTGTTCATTTATACTATAAAGTCTTTAGAAATCTACCTCAGTATCGTAGTAGCAGCATTTTAAGAGCTTCTCCATCTCTTCAACACTTGGCTGTCTCGGATTTGATCCTGTACATGCATCGGCAACGGCATTTACAGCTATATCATGAAGTCTCTCCAGGAAAACATTCTCAGGTACGAATCCGTTCTCTGTAGGATATGAGTCTGCACCATAATTCTTGATACAATGTGGAATATTTAAAGCATCATTTAAACCTCTAAGGTACTTGATAAGCTCTTTTATCTTCTCTTCTTCATTATTGCCCGGCAATCCGAGTACATCCGCTATCTTGACATATCTCTTTGCAGCTTCCTTGTCCTTTGCATTGAAAGCGATAACCTTTGGAAGGTACATAGCATTTGCGGCACCGTGAATAATATGAGCGCCCAAATCTCCAAATACGGCACCTGTCTTATGTGCCATAGAATGTACTATTCCAAGCAAAGCATTTGAGAATGCCATACCTGCAAGACATTGCGCATTGTGCATTGCATCTCTCGCATCATTATCTTCATTGTATGACTTTACAAGGTACTTGTCTATCATTTCTATTGAATGAAGTGCAAGCGGATCTGTAAAATCACAGTTGGCTGTAGATACATATGCCTCTACAGCATGTGTCATAGCATCCATACCTGTATGAGCAACAAGCTTCTTAGGCATTGTCTGAGCAAGTGCAGGATCTACAATTGCAACATCAGGTGTAATCTCAAAGTCTGCTATAGGATATTTGATACCCTTTTCATAGTCTGTGATAATTGAAAAAGCTGTTACTTCCGTAGCTGTACCCGATGTAGAAGAAATAGCACAAAATTTTGCTTTCTTTCTAAGTGTAGGAATACCGAATACCTTACACATATCCTCAAAAAGTACAATCAGGATACTCATACTTGATCCACATAGCCTTTGCCTGCATCAATAGGTGAACCTCCACCGATAGCAACTATCCAGTCCGGTCCGAACTCAAGCATTTCCTTAGCACCACGCATTACGGTATCTACAGAAGGATCTGACTCAATTCCCTCAAAAAGTCTTACTTCCATACCTGCTTCTTCCAAATAAGCGATGGTCTTGTCTAAGAATCCGAATCTTTTCATGGATCCTCCGCCTACACAGACAAAAGCCTTCTTTCCTGTGAAGCTCTTTAAAGCCTCAAGTGAATCTTTTTCCATGATAAATGTCTCTTGGTAATGTAAATCTCATATACAGCCTCCATTTTTTGAGCATCGGTTCTTAACTATTAAGAACCTAAGTGTTACTAAAAATTACATGCTTATATATTATAACTTAACATTATCATTGTCAACATTTTAACGATATTTTTTTAACAATTTATTTATTCTCTTCTGATAAAGCTGAAATTATTTACATCTATTGAGAAAACCAGCTTCACCAGCCATAAGAAGAATAAAAGTACTCCTATAGGTATAAGGCATGATGTTACAATAAGTACCGCAATAGCCTCTATAAATGAACTGAGAGTATTCTCAAACTTCTTTAAAAGTTCATTCATATTCCCTGTAATATTATTTACTATCTTCTCAATGGCGTTACTGTTTTTGTTCTCCTCCTCGGCACTCTTTGTAACAGTATCCGTATTTTCCTTGGCATTATTAAGAGTCGTCTCTATCGAGGCGGCATAATTACTCTCAATCATTCTTGCAATATTTACACTCACAGGGATGGTAAATGATATAACCAGGCTGAATAAAAATAATTTAGTCGCAATTTTTGCAAATATCTTTTCATTTGAAGCGATAAATACTATGAACAGTACACATGCCACAGGAATAACATACTTAAATGCCACAAAGCCTGTTACGGTGAGCAAGAACTTCTCAAGATAGATTGCGCAAAGCACAATCAGAAAATACTTGCTCATATCCGCAAGTTCCTGTGCAATAGGTGTTCCTACATCTCCCGGCAAAAGTGTAATAGCCGATGAAGATGCCACAGCTGCAGCCGCAAGCTCCATGACTTTACTTCTGCTCTTGTCAAGAGCACTTATCGTATCCGCATGAAAATCCACATTCCCCAGCTTATCGGCTATCAGAAAGAATGATACCACTCCTACCGCAATACAAAAAGATTGCAGCAATTACCTTTATTATCAATACCTTTTTAATTGATGACATTTTTCTCCTCCAAATACTTCAAAAAAATCCATCTATACCTCTGTTTATATCCTCAAAGGCAACATCAAATCTGTCGGTGTACCATGGGTCCGATACCGAATCACCGCCTCCTGCGAAACTTAAAAGTTTGAATATCTTATCTCCGTCACCGAACAAATTTTTCATATTTCTTATATTAGCATCATCCATACCTATAAGATAGTCATATTCTTCATAGTCGGACTTTACCATCTGCCTTGCCCTCTTACCTGCACAGGCTATTCCATGTTTCTGAAGTTCGTCTTTTGCAGACGGAAACATAGGATTTCCCACGCCGTTCCATATCTCTTCCGAGCTTGTTGCAGCTGAGGCTATATCAAATATATCCTCCAACCCAAGCTTTTTCACTTTTTTTCTTTCATTATAAACTCTGCCATAGGCGAACGGCAGATATTGCCGTGGCAGATGAAAAGTATCTTTATCATATTTATTTGAATTGCCTCCTAAAATGCTATATTTTTGCTCCGATTTGCCAAGTATATCAGAGCCTGTTTTTATACCCCTACTCTATCATAAAAATGTGAATTTTTCATCTCCTTAATCCATACTGCCGCTGCCTTTATTACCGCCAAATTCACAGCCGTGATCATGGTCATGTCCATAATACCATCTACCGTATCGGTAACCATAGTGAGGCGGACAGTTGGCACAGTCGCCGTTGCATCTTCTATTATGCCGCCTTCCTTGAGCCGAAGACACTCCGGCACTTGCTCCTGCAAAAATAGCAACAAGAGTACCAAAGAATCCCCTTTTCGGAGCGGGTGGTTCCGAGATAAAATCATCGATGTCGATATCCTCTTCTTCCTCTTCGCGCAAGGCTTCCGGTAGCAAAATATTTCGTTGCTTACAGATTTCGATGATAACCTCATCATCAATCTCGCCATACAAATATTCCATATCCTCGGCGGTCAATCGTTCTGCAGAATTACGCACAGCAGCAGTCACCGATTCTTTATCGTTGATACAGGCAAACTCTGCTAAATCAGAGCCGGAGAAGGCCAGTTTTTTTCTTCCACAGCCTTTCTAAGCAGACGGTTAGCTGCCGGTACATTAACCTGCAATTCGATGATGATTTCTCCGACTTCATCAGCAGAACCAAGTGAAGTCAATGCAGACAGATTACGCACCTGTGTGCTTTCCGCCCAATCATAGAATTTTTTTCGTAATATTCATCCCATGTGTATGTACGCAATCAAACCACCTCACATTTCTTTTAAAGCAAAATCTACAATACATAGGTGACCAACTTATTCAGCAAAGAGGTCGGTTAATCCTGTAGCATATCTAAATACATATCTAATCTTGCATTGATGTATCCTGCAAACAGATTTTCCATTAGCGAAAGATTGTGCTTTACATAATATTCATCAAACGCATTATAATAGGCAATTCTATCTGTAAACTTAATATCTATAGGTGGGAGTCCGGATTTCATCAACTCAAGATTTACAAGCAGTCGTCCGGTTCTGCCATTACCATCAATGAAAGGATGGATGCCCTCAAACTCGATGTGAAAACGAGCCAGTTTTGTCACAATATGCTCTGTGCTTGCAGCAAAATTATATAGCAACTGTTCCATCTTCGGCTTAATAAGATATGGCTGCACGGGTTCATGTTGTGCGCCCATAATACGAACCGGAACTCTACGGTATACACCACGGTCTTCTCTCTTATCTGCAAGAACGAGATAGTGAATCTGTTTGATGATGCCCTCACTGATTGGAACATTATCTTTTACCAGTTCGCTCACAAAATCAAATGCTTCTTTATGACCTACCGCCTCCATATGGTCTTTCAGCGGTTTACTGTCAATCGTAAGACCACGAAGAACTAAATCCGTTTCTCTCAAGGTAAGTGTATTTCCTTCAATGGCATTGGAGTTGTATGTGTACTCTACAATAAATTCTTCGTTGAGCCTTGCAAACTCGCCCGCAGTTAAAGGTCTTCTGCTGTCCAGTTCTACCTTCTTGCGGTCAATTTGCGCCAAGAGGCTTTCCTTTGACTTATAACGACCATCAGCAGGTTTCTTTGCATCCACAGGAATTTTCCATCCACGTCCTTCCCGGTATGCACCCGGAATTTTCCCCTCAGAACAAAGAACTCTGATTCTTCTATCAGAAATGCCCCATTTTTCAGAAGCCTGTTTTACTGTCAAAAACATAGACTATCCTCCCAATATAAGATATAGTATACCGCTTTAACGGAATAATATCAACGATATCGGAATAATACTCATCAAAATAACGGAATAATACATCCGGTACTGTAAGGTTGTAGGGGCCATCATAGTTTCAATTCTCCCATTTTATTATTAAATCCCACATCAGTACCGATAAATTATCCTGCACTGTCTAAAGTTGTAATAATATTATAAACGTATTCATATTTTTCGATTCAGATTATTGTGTTATATTAATTTTTTTTAATTCATCCAAATCAATCCCCATTATACTAAGAATATCATTAAAACTCACAGTATGAAACTCACTCTTAAACCTTTTTAAAAAATATCATGCAATTCAGAATCAAACTTCCTATAATAATTCTTATTAAGAACTACCTTAAAGTATAATATCGCAACAACTATGCGTCGATTATTACAATTATTGATTCCCAGATAACTTGCTATATTTGAAACACGTGTACTTTTTATAATCAGTACTAAATAATCGTTCATCATGAGCACATTGATTCCTTATCAAATTAGTAATCTTTAATACAGAACTCATATCTTCACTACTGATTTTCAAATTTAAAAGCCGGTTTATATTGTTTGTTGTATTTGTCCGCATAATATTTTTGCAATAGAATTCTTATCTGAATTTTTTTAATGCTGTATATAGATATGACAAATTACCAATTGTAAGATAATTTACCAAAACCCATAACGGAACTGATCCATGTTCTTCTATATAATGCTTAATCGCACCTTTTGCCCCTACATTCTCATGTATAGTCTTCGTTAAAATAGATATCTGCTTAAGAACACTCTTAGGATCGTCATCTCTATAATTGGCAATATCCAGATATGAATTAGCTTTAGGATATTTTCGTGAAAAATTCATGTGAAATTACAGTTTTAAATGAATTCTCAAATATCAGCAAATACTTAATAAATAAAAACCGAAGTTCCCTATCAAACAAAAATAAAGCTTTCAACTCATCAAAATGAGTGTTTTGTATATATGCTTCAGGCTTAATAGGATTACCTTGTGCATCCTTAGTTAAAAATATATCCTTATATCCATTGATTACATTGTAGTAATTCTCCTGTTCAAGAAAACGTTTTGGAGCACCATTTTGAGGAACAATCATTCCCCTATTACGTAATATAGTTAGTTGTTGATTAAAAGTTTTATATTCCTTCATCCTTTGTAACTCCCAAAAAAAATGGCCAGGGCGTCGTACGCTTCCTGACCTAGTCTTATGCTAATATTATATTCGCACATCCTCATTTTGTCAATATTACAGGGCACTTTTGTAAAACCCATTTCATTGAACGCTTTCCAAGATACTCATTTTTTTACTTATAAAATCATATTAAGGTTTATTTAAAATATCTTTATAATCAATCATGACTACTACTCCCTGAAATTTTATCTTGTTTTCTTCTAACGTATAAAACTTTCACCATCCGAATTAAAATGCAAGCAATTTAACTCTGTGTTATTAGCTACATACAATTGATGTCTTGGATTCCCTTTCACTGTCAGTTTACCACGACACATCCACTTTCTGTCAGAATCAACAGCTACTATTTCCTTTAAACATTCTTTTAGATATTTTCTCTTTTCTATTGCATTTCCCCATGCTGCTAAAGTTAAAGCATTAGGATAAGCATTAAAAACACTTCTTATCACATAACAGTTTTTCAAAATCAACTCTCTGTCTGCTTTTAAATGCATATCATTTGGATTAGTCGCTCTTTGTGGATAAAGATTTAACATTATCCAACCGTCACAATTATTTTCTGATGCAATTTTTCTTATTTTTGAAATTGTAGGATCGTCTTTTATATCATTAGCTGTACTTGGATTTACTCCAAAACATATAATAGTATTAGTCCCGACCTCTCCTAACATAAAGCGTACTTTATCATCACCTATATATAATACATCACCATTCTTTTTATCTCTCCAAAAACTTTCAAGCGAGTTTTTTATGGTTTCTTTTTTATTATCTTTCATCACTTACTTTTTACTCCTCATACCCTTAGGCAACCGGTATTATTAATCGTTCTGTTTGAACCGGACTTGATATCAATTTACTTTTGATTTTATCATATATACACTATTTTTGGCTTTTGTTTCAAATAAAAGGCCGTTGCCAAACAGATTATATCCGTTAGACAACAGCCCTATTACTTATCATTATGATTACTTGCCAAGTCTTAACTTACCTAAAGCATCTGTAGACATAATAACCGCATACAACTAATCAGGTGTTACGTCTCCTACATGGTTATGTATTGTTTCACCCTTTACACAGGCATTCTTTTCTATATTAAGCACTACTAATTTAAACATTAATGATATTTTTTCATTAAAAAACTTTTCCATCAGACTGCTCACTTTTTCTTTTTCAAACAAGAGGTATGAGATAAAACTATCAGGATCATTCTCTGCATTCCGCATCAAAACAATCTTATAATCCATATTTTGACCTCATATCTGAAATCACATCATCTGCATCTCTAAACTTTTCCTGTTCTCCGGATTTTTTCAGTTTTGTAAGTAGCTCTTTCTCGGTCATAGGTGCATATGGATTTGATACTGCCTGTCTTTTTATTTCAAACGGAAATCCATTTGTTGCAACCACCTGTGTTAAAAAAATTTTTATTACTTTTTGTTACTTGCTATTTTCCACACCTCACTTTCATATGTTCAGACTATTCTAGTGTTAATACATTACTGTTTCAATAACATTTGTATTTGTTTTGCAAAAATACAAGTATTCTTCTTTTATGTTATACTAATACCAACGACAATTCATACACCCGGTCCAAGAGATGCACTTCCTTCAACAATATCTATATTTCCTCCAGCCGTACTAGAATCAATAATATATATACCTTTAATATGCCTCTTACTTAACTATATATTTTGAAAAAAATCTTTTTAATTCAAGAGATAATCACGAGATTTTTTTAATCTACTATATACTTAAATAAAAGCACATTTTTTTATCTTGTGAAAATCTCCTCATTTTCGCAAGATAATCACGAGATAGATTATGCCATTTGTTTCTTTTATATTATCCATAGCCATCTGTAGTTGTGTTAAAAAAACTCAACACTCTCAATACCAATTCTATACTTAGTAGACGGACCATTTCCAATTTTCATTATTAACTTCTTCTCTTCTAGAACCTGAACAGCTTTTCTTACTTTATACTCTGTTGTCGACAATATATCTTTAATTGTATTGACAGAAACAGGCTTTCCATTCTTGGCAATATATCTAAGAATATTTTTCTCATCTGCCTCAAGTTCAGGATATGAATCAGCAAGATCAATATTCCAAACTTTAATCTCGGTATGTTCAATATCAGAAACTATTTCAGGCCTTCTAAAATCGTTTTGAATAGCTGCTTTATAGATCAAAGGTCCTCCAAATCCCTGTCGTTCTGACGCTCCAAGTAATCTGAATAACTTCATGATTATTTCATTACGAGGTCTTGAATCACCGCCTACTAAGAATTGCTTTTGTAGATACAAGCATTTTCCCCGGATTGTTAAAACAAACTTATCAGTTTTTTTATTCTACAGACAAAATCTTTCCAGCACCCATCTAAACTCCTCTTCCAGCGCATCCCAGTCGGTGTTCCTGTCATCCTCCATTGTTTCCACAATCGACTTATAATACTCCAACTTCTCTTCTATATCATTATTTATCACTTCAACCCTTGGGCCTTTTTCTGATTCAGACATTTTCACCTTCTTTGCAAGTAAATCCTCTACTGCAGCCTTCATATCTTCCTCAAGAACGGTATTAACCAATTCATCAAAGAGTACCGGCGGTGGGCATTTCTTTTCTTCAATCCATTTGCATGCAAGAATAGGTCTCAGCACGTAAAAAAATACTTTTTTTATAATTTACCATATCATCACATAGATAATCGTAGTAGTTCTTTTTTGCCGTACCGTAGTAATGATAAAGTGCCGATTTACATGCAAAGTATTTGCATGCCGTTCTGTCATAAAGCTCCTTCCACTCATCCGTAGTGTAATACACAATAGGAGAATTGCTCCACTCAAATAATGTAGCATTTGATTTATGAAAGTGCTTTAATGCCTTTTTTATATCCCAACCGTTGATATCAAGCACTTCATTTAATTCCCAATCAATAAAATCCTTGTTCTCACGAAGTGATAAATAAAAAGTTTTTATTTCTTACATATATAAATCTTACATCATAGTCGCTATCCGGCGAAGCAAATCCCCAGGCTCTGCTGCCCGATTCAATAGCGTGTAGCACTTTTATATTCTCTTTTTCTTCTATTTCTCTGATCTTTATAAGAACCAGTTCTTCTATATTTCCTTCAAAATTCTCATATCTCATCTCGAATCACCATTTCATTTATTGTCATTACAAGTTCCTGAACTCTTTTAAAATCCGGCTTAGCCGGAAGATCTGTGTGCTCAGCCACATAATGCAAACGTCTTTCATACTCTCTCATCATATCATAGAAGCTGTCCGAAAAAGTTCCCTCATCTGTTTGATATTTTCCAAAACGAATATCCATCAATAAATCATGTTCTTTTTCTCTATATGTATTGATTTCTCCCTTTTCCAGTATATCAATGGCCATCATAAATAATCTGATAAGATGCATGGCGTGCTTATTCAAATGAAGATCATCTTTCTTTTTATTTCTCTTGCCTATTTTATCATAGTCTTTTACAACATTTGACATTGTATTCCACATACTCGCATAATCTCTTAGCGGATAGTGATTTAGCTTTTGCGTTTACAAATATCTCAGTTTCAAGCTCAGGGTTAACCGACTTATCTATAAAAATTTCCAGACTTCCGTTTTCAAAGTTCTTATAACTTGAGTTGAAACTGTACATTGCATTCTTTACAGAATTAAAAATATGCTGTTCTTTTTCACTTTGTGGAAATGTGTCTCTGGCAAGTGCATTCTGTAATCTTCTAAGTTGCGCATCCGCATACCCTCCAAATGACTGAATAGCTCTTTTTGATAAAAACAATCGTTTATTATCAAGAAGCATTTTCCCGATATCATTAAGATATAGATAATTATCCGGTGCAAGGCCAAGCAACTCTATTGTATTCGGATTGCAACTCAAAAGTAAATTCACCATTTTATTGAATGCATAGATAACAGTATCCGTATTATCATCCACATACTGTTCAAACTGCGTAAGTCCTATAAGATCGGACTTTTTATTTAGAGCAATTCCTCTTATATCTATATCACTACCTTCTATATTTGTCCCATATGCATAGCTCCCTGCAAGCCCAAGCAAAATCACATGCTTTCCAAGATGCTCATTAGTATTTATAAAATCATATTCGGGTTTGTTTAAAATATCTTTCATTCTCTTACTATTTTACTCCTCATATCCTCAAGCACTCGGTATTCTTAATCTTTCTTTTTGAACCTAACTTGATATCAATTTACTTTATGATTTTATCACATATACATTATATTTTGACTTTTATTTCAAATAAAAAAGCCGTTGCCAAACAGATATATCCGTTAGACAACAGCCCTATTACTTATCATTATGATTACTTGCCAAGTCTTGCCTTACCTAAAGCATCTGTAGCTATTATAGCCGCATACAACTCATCAGGTGTTACGTCTCCGGCAAGGTTATGTATTGTTTCTCCCTTTACGCAGGCATTCTTTGCTATAGTATGAAGATCCTCATCTGTAAAATCTCCAAGCTCTGCAATTGTAATAGGCAGTCCTACTTCAAGGCAGAAATTCTGTATATCCTCAAACTCGGCCTTATCCGCACACTCAAGTGTCAGCTGTATCAAAGTACCGAATGCCACACAATTTCCATGATATGCCTCATGTCCTCCAAGTGAAGTAACTCCGTTATAAAATGAGTGAGGAGCCGCACAGTTTACATTATCTGCTCCTACACCTGAAAGATAAACCGTAGCCTCTATAATTGCATCCAAAGCAGGAGTAACAACATTATTCTCACAGGCCGCTATAGCCGCTTTTCCGTATTTTCTTAAGGTATCATAGCAAGCCTTTGCAATCGCCATACCTGCTCTTGTAATACCGCCGCTCTCCAAGCTTGGTGACTCTGTACGAAGTGAAGCTCTTCCTTCAAAGTATGTTCCAAGAGCATCTCCCATTCCTGCAATCAAAAACTTTACAGGCGCATTAGCTATAACACCACTGTCTACAAGTACCGCATCAGGGTTTTGCGGATAGAATAAATATTTATTAAAGCTTCCGTCATCATTATATATAACGGAAAGTCCTGTACAAGGTGCATCTGTAGCCGCAACTGTAGGTATTATAACTATTCTCTTACCCATGTAGTATGCTGTTGCCTTAGCCGCATCCACTGCCGAACCGCCGCCTACCGCAACAACAACGTCAATCTTATCAGTCTCAACAATATCCTGCATTTTCTTTATCTCGCTGATACTTGACATACCTCCGAAGACTTCATATCTGCGATAATCATCTTCTCCTTCAAAGCTCTTTTCCAAATCTTCATGGCAGCTGTTGTAACCACTGTTTGAACAGACAAACAACCATCTCTTTCCCATATACTCCATTTCCTTGCGGAACTGAAGCAAAGCTCCTTTTCCCTGTACATACTTGAGTGGTGCACGCATCATTCTTAAACGTTTCATAACAAAACCTCCATTAAAACCGTCAAGCTTTGAAACTATGTCAAAACTTTAACATATATTGCTAAGAACTATTGTAGCACAAAGATTGTATTTTTCAATTCTTATTTTATTCCCTCATAATGCGTCCACATGCGTGCTACTTTTACCACACCTTCATACGCTATACCATTCTCGATAATCTCATCACTATAAACTTCATATACTAATCTGTGCTGAATATTTATACGCCTTGAATAAAACCCGGTAATTTTTGTCTTTATCAGCCTTTTTACTGAATTTAACCAAATACATTTACCACTCCTCATTCGGGTTATAGGATGTACATTCAGAAATATCTTCATCTCTTGATTCAAGAATACTCTCTGTCATTCCGGGTATTGAATTTAGATATAGTGTTTCCTGAATTGCCAGCCAATCATCTTCAGATATTAATACAGCATTTTTCCCTCTGTTATTTGTTATAATTATCGGCTGCGAATATTCATTAACATCTGAAACAGTTTGGTAAAGATTCGCTCTTGCCTTTGTTATACTAATTGCAGTCATAATATTATCTCCTTACAAAGAAAGTATAACGTACTTTTTTTACGTACGTCAATTGCAAGCGTTTTTATTCATTATAAACCTTACCGCCTTCTCCCAATACCTCTTTAAACATTTTATAATTATACTCGCTGTTTCCTCTTCCATATACAGCAAATAAAATTTTATCAAACAGCTTCCACATTTTTTCTTCAACGATCAATTCTTTAAAATATCCTGCGACATTGCGGGCATCATGTCCGAATGCTCCACAGCCCCACGCTCCCAATGTAATTGTTCTATATCCGAATCTTGCCGCACAGTATAGATACTGTCTGAGCCTTTTCTTCATCACACTATCAAGGGCCTCTTGTGACTGTCCATATGCCCTGTCAAACAGATTCGGTGCAGGAATAGTCATAACAGCTGTGGTATAAGGTTTAGGAATAAATTCCAAATCTATATTTCTAAATACATCTACCACAGGTGACAGAAGCATATAATCGGAATCAAATGCCGTTCCAAATTTAAAATTAAACTTATACATCTTAGAAGCCTTGGGTGAACTTATAGATTCGTACAAAGTACTCTGCCTGCATAGACACTCTTCCTGTGCACAAGCCCCACTTTTATAGCCACCTCCCGGATGATATGCATTGGCAAAATTCATTACCAAATCTGAGAGATATTCAAAGCTGTCTGCGTTTACAACAGAGATTTCACATTTTGAAGAGTATTTAAACTCCCCGGCAAAAAACTTGTCCTTATCCTCCACAATATCTTTAATAACATTAGGTGAGAGTACCACTACATTCCTATGTTTTTCCAAATCATGCAGCAGTTTTATAAACTTACCTTCATTATAAAAATCCGTTGTTCTTTAAAAATCCTCTTGTTCTCTTCATACACCACAATATTAGCTAATCTGGACATAATTACCTCCGTTAATACATTTACTGTAATTATCATATCAGACATGCTGTACATCTTTTCGGACTTTGGTAGTGATTTTAAAGAATTTAAAAAGACAGCTAATCATTAGATTAACTGCCTGAAAGTATATTCCATATAAAAAGTATATTCCATATAATATAAAAAAAGTATTCCACACATTGTATATGCTAAAGCAATTTTAAATTCTCTTCAAATTCCTGCTCTGTATCAACAAGTCTATATGGCTCATATTCTCCATAAGCTGACGGTCTGCTTATAGTAACCAGTTGTATATTCTCAACACCTATCTCTTTTATTATCTTTTTTTTGAAATCAACCAAATGTTGTCCATGAGAAGTCTGTAGCGCTATACTTCCTATACCGTCAGCCTTCTTTGCAACAAGATAGCACATATTCTAAAGCCTCCCTAAATTCACTTTCTGTTATGATTTTACCATTTTCATATTCTTTTCTCAATGTAAAACCTGAACTATATAAAGTACTCTATCGTCTTCTCCGGGGTCTTCTCGGTCTTCTGATTATAAAGTATTACCGCCTCACGGTTTTCAAACTTTCCAAGGGCATAAAGTACGTCATCCTCCCTGTTAAAATATCCGAAAGGCACGATACGATTATATTTTAACGGTTGATCAAGTACCAGCTCCACATCACCTTCCGGTATAAACTGTGACCAGTGCTCATCCGTAAACTCATCCTCATAGTAAGGATCAAACATATAAATATTCTTATCATCCGCACCGGTAAGCAGAGCATAATGCTGTACATCATAAAAAAGTCTTACTACCACCGCACCGCCTCTGTTGAGCGCATCATTTATACGGCTTGTTTCACCGATAAAAACCTGTTCACCTGTAATATATTCACATATGACATTGAGCTGCCTTATCTCCCTGAATCTGTTGAGCCAATTACTAAGAAACATCATTGCCATATGAGAAGTTCCGCTCTTGCCGGGATGTCCCTCATTACTGTAGCAATCAAGTGTGTAAAGCATAATGTTTCTGATAACTTCCGGCGGAATATCTTCCCTTTCAAATAGAAAGCTCAGTGCATTAAGCATTGAAGTCGGCCCGCAATCATATTCAGATAATTGATAATGTAATGGATTTTTCATTCTACACCCTTCTTTCTATCTGCATATAGTATAAAGCTCAAATATATTACAAGCAAACTTATAATTTCCTCTTACAAGCTTTTTATGCATCAACGCTTATTATACAAGTTCATTTATAAATATTCCACTGATTTTATTTATAGAATCCAATGTTTTTTTGCAGTACTTTTTATCCAAAAAGTTTATAAGACTGCATTTTGTATCACTTACATATCCGAATATCCATCCGGTAAAGTCCGCTATATCAAACTCTGCAAAACCCCTATCCCCTATATCTGAAATCCTTGAAACACTTGAATGTCTCTCATCCATCTCAATTCTAAAATATCCGTTTTGTGCCTCTATAATATTGTCATTGATTTTTATAATGATATCTATAGGCTCCTTTAGCTCTGAAATTTGACAAAAAGCTCTACTATATCGGTAATTCTGACCATAATATTTTCCTTGCCGAACTTCCTATTTCCAAGCTTTGATGACACTATTCTCTCCTTTAACTCAAGCTTTTTGCCCCAAAAAGATTCATACGCCACTATATCATTTTCATCACTGTATATATTTATAAATCCGTCCTCGGAAGCAATCTCCTTTAGATCCCTTTATAAAAATAGTTTTCATCTCTATAAGTATATACATCATTATCCTTTGAAACTTCGTTATTTATAAAATCCAAAAATCCTAAAAAAATAAGCTCTTTATCAGGCTCTTCTTTAATTACCTGCTTTTTTTAGCCCTGAAAAATTTGCATTATACTCATTTTTATCCGCCACAAAGGCAAAATCAAAAGGCAAATAATAGTCCTTATTTGCAGGTATCAGATATGTAAACGGAACATTTTCTGCATTCATATCGCAAAGTGCCTTATTTAAAAAGTCTTCTCATATAGCCCTGTCGTTTAAATTCCTTTCCGGTAGCTACAGCAACTATATAATCCAAATTATAAATTTTATTAAAAAAACCGATATTTTATAAGGGTTCAGCATAATCATAGACCTTACACTCTCACCCTCTATATCTGCCAAAATTCTGTTATCTTTAAGCTTTTCCTCATAATAATAATTTACAAAGCTGTCGGAATCTTCAAAAAAAGCCTCCTTATACAGAGGCTTTGTAAATATTTTTTTCTTTTTTTGATTCAAATATTTTATCATAGTATTACCTTATTTGCTCAACATAGTACTTTCTCGCATAATCCACCGGATAATAACTCTGCTTTGCATGTCTGAGTCCCTCAAGTCCCAAATCGTCCTCACGATTTACAAGACTTACATTAGGGAATTCATTTACCAAAAACTCCTTATTGATTGCCTGATAAAGGCCTGTGATTTCAGGATTTGCCTTTTCAATATGTATTACAGCCATGTCCTCTAATGGATTGTAGCTGCCTATCGAAAAAGCCTCCATTTTGCCGTCAATATATATCGCACCCATTCTTATATTAAGTCTGGTACAATTAAGCAAAATATCATGTATTCCCTCTACCTCAGGATCCAGATGCTGTTCAACCTCTTCTCCCTTTTGCTCTCTCCATTTATCCAAAAACTTGAACACATCATCTCTGTCTGTAGGATTACAACCAAGAGCTCTATATTCATATCTGTCACCATAATTCTTTATAAAATTATTGTAATGGTTTTTCTTTTTATGAAGCTTCTTTCCTGAAAGAGTTCTAAGTTTCTCTCCCTCATAAAGATAGTCCTTTGCATCCTCCTCAAGCCTTACGATAAACTTATCCTCCGGCAAATTCAATACTTTTATTCCTTCCTCATCCGCTAGATGAATCTTTAAGGGCAAGTTCAATACTTCATTAAAATACTCCACCATTAAGCCGAAGCAATATTCAAGGTCCTCTTCCTTACAAAGCGGCATAGCACAAAAAGGTCTGTCCTCATCCCCCATAAGCCATAAAAGCCCGACTTCCTCATCACCTCTCATTGCAATGGCCGCTCTTACATTATAATATTCTTTCCATATAAAGCTCTCAAGCTCTACACTGTCACAAGTTCTGTTATGCCTAAGTCCATAAAACTTGGCATACTTTGGTATATCATTCGCTTCTAATTGTTTAAAATTTAATTTTTTATAGTCCATAATCTAATTATATTTATTTTTTTACCTTTTTGTCAAATAAAAAAATCCTGTGGAATATTAAAAATCTCATATTTACTTTTTATTCTCAAATAAGTCAAAATATATTCAGTTAAAGCTTTATTTAAATTAAGGAGTACTTATGAATGAATTAGAAAAATCTGCGTGAAAGAATTGATAAAATAGACAAAGAACTTATAGCGCTCTTTGAAGAGAGAATGAATGTAGTAAATGATATTGCAGAATACAAAATAAAGAATAATCTTCCCATTCTAAATCAAAACAGAGAGGATATCGTAATATCAAAAGTAAAAGCCATCGTAAAAAATAAGGACTATACAGACAGTGCCATCGACTTTATCAAAGACATCATGGAAATCAGCAAAAAATTCCAGCAAAAGATTATCTCAAAGCAACAATAAAATTTAAAGGCATTGACCTGTTTTAAAATCAATGCCTTTTTTCTAATCTTCCTTTTCCCATCCGAAGGCATACTTCACAGCCTTTTTCCACATTCTTATCTTCTCTTTTCTGACTTCTTCACAAAGATTCGGTGTAAATACTCTGTCAATACTCCTGCTACCCTTTATATCCTCTATACTATTCCAAAATCCGACAGCAAGTCCTGCCAGATATGCAACACCAAGCGCTGTAGTCTCCACACATTTCGGTCGCTCCACACGCACATTACAAAAATCCGCTTGAGTCTGCATCAAAAAGTCATTGGTACTTGCACCTCCGTCCACATTCAATAAACTTAAAACTATACCCGAATCCTTCTCCATCACATCAAGTACATCTCTCACCTGATAAGCCATAGACTCCAATGTAGCCCTGATTATATGATATTTATTAACACCTCTGGTAATACCGACAATAGTACCTCTGGCATATTGATCCCAATAAGGTGCACCAAGTCCTGTAAAAGCCGGAACAACATAGCAACCGTTTGTATCTTCAACCTTCATTGCCATATATTCTGAATCTTCGGATGAATCTATCAGACGCATTTCATCCCTAAGCCACTGTATCGAAGCTCCCGCTACAAATACGGAACCCTCAAGGGCGTAGTTCACCTTTCCGCCAAGTCCCCAGGCAATAGTCGTTACCAGTCCGTTATCGGATTTAACAGGCTTTTCACCTGTATTCATAAGCAGAAAGCAACCTGTGCCATAGGTACTCTTTGCCTCCCCCATCTCAAAACAGGTCTGTCCAAAGAGTGCCGCCTGCTGATCTCCTGCCACACCGGCAATCGGAATACTTTGTCCAAAAAATGATGAGTCCGACTCACCGTAAATACATGAAGACTCCTTCACCTGTGGCAGCATTGACTTTGGAATATCAAGCAGATCAAGTATCTCCTCATCCCATTCCAAGGTATGTATATTAAAAAGCATGGTTCTTGAAGCATTTGAATAATCGGTAACATGTACCTTACCGTTTGTAAGTTTCCAAATAAGCCATGTATCTACCGTACCGAAAAGTAACTTTCCCTCTTTCGCCTTTTGTCTTGCACCTTCCACATTGTCAAGTATCCACTTTATCTTTGTTCCTGAAAAATATGCATCAATCATCAGACCTGTTTTATCACGAATCATATCGGAATATCCGCTGTTCTTTTAACTCATTACAATAATCTGCAGTCCTTCTGCATTGCCAAACTATTGCTCTATACACAGGAATACCTGTTTCCTTATCCCAAACTATTGTAGTTTCTCTTTGATTTGTGATACCGATACCTGCAATATCCAAGGCACTTATTCCAAGCCTTGCCATAGCTTCCACAGCTACACTAATCTGTGTAGACCATATAGCATCAGCATTGTGCTCTACCCAACCGGCCTTTGGATAATGCTGTGTCAGCTCCTTTTGTGCCACCTCACATATCTCACCTTTTCGATTGAATATGATACATCTGCTGCTTGTAGTGCCTGCATCAAAGGCCATAATATACTCAGCCATAATTTTCTTCCTTTACATTACTATTCTCTTTTTAACGGTTCTCTTTTGCTCAAGTCTTTTACAATTATTTCTAACTGCTATGTGTCTTCCATTTCCAATACTTCATCAACTCTATCCTTTTATTTTTATCAGTATTATATCTTAATAATACCCAACTTCAAAAAGTTCATATACCATACTGTTTATTTCATCTATCCTCTCACCAAAAATCTTCTTCACTTATAGGATTATCCGGATCATAACCCACTTTATCCCTTTCCTCCTCATATTCGCCTCCGGGCAGAAAAAATACTCATTAAACCTGTCAATATATCTTTTAGTGTCCATATCTTCAATGTTATAAATTTTATACATAGGATAAAAATCCATAGCTAAAGCCTTCCGGTGTGTGTATATCAATATCATATACAATCACATTGGTACCCCACAGTTCAAATTCTCTCGATAACATATTTAAGTCAAATAACTTATCCACAACTTTACCGACCACAGATGGTGCTACATATTTCATAACATCAAATTTTTCTACATGTCCTATCACCGGATGCTTTACACGCATATTTAAATTCTTATATCTGCCATATATACTTATATTTCCAAAATTTATAAATGACTTATATTTTTTATAACTTAATACAATATCATAATCTTCTTTGACAGCTTTCACAATATACTTATTTTTACTATTACCTATAGTCGGTCTTATTCCCAACAGATTGCCGTCAAAATATGAAAGACTTGAGAATGTCTGCAATAACTGTATCATATTACTGTAATGTATTCTGTCCACAAGATTATCATCACTGTCACCTCCCACATTAAGCTTGCCGGCACGATCTGTTGTATACTTGCTTAAAGTTTCAAATGATTCAATAATTCTTTCCAGCTTCCCGTTCTTTTTATAGAGCTTATTTCCGATATCAATATATCTTTTGTATCCAAGGAATCCATAGTCTCTGTCATAGCAGTGTTCAAGAACATTATTAAGCAGTTCCGTGTCATTACCAAGGCTTTCTATTAGGCAACCGTCCACTATCAAGTACTCCATCATAGTCTTTTTATCATCCCCTACATCTTTAGACATGATATCCTCTACGACAGCCTTTGCTCCACCCTCATCATATATACCTTTAAGTTCCTTCAGCCTTGTATCACACTCACTGTCATCCTTTGCATAATAACTTGCCACCGCCCAGATATCTTTCACGTCACAATCTGTCGGTATATCCACCAAATACTTAAACTTATCTATACTGTGATATCCGGTCTCGTCCTTATTATATCTCTCGCCTTTCCATATAATTTGGTTTACATTTGTATTTTTGCTTGAAGTACACATATCATAGAATCCTGTCAGCACATTGACTACGCATACAATCAGTATAAACCTAAGCAACCAATATATCCGCTTTTTATACTCTAATTTCATCTATGTCTCTCCTTACCGTAAAAACCAGTCTATAAATACTATTGCTCTCGATCAATCCCTTTTAATCTTTCTTATGTAACGGTTCCTCTTTACTCAAATCTTCTGTAATATCACTTATACTGAGATAAAACCCTACTTCAGGTAATTCATAATATTTTTCTTTCATATTGCCAAGTTCCTCTATCCTCTCACCAAAATTTTCCAATGTTAACGGATTATTTTCATCGTAGCCTACATCATCTGCAAACTCTCCAAAATAACCACCCTTTGAAAAATTTGTATTAAAGTTTTTTATGGCTTCTACTGTATCTATATAGTGACTGTCAGGAGATGCAACTAAATTGTATATATCAAAGTAACTATACACCGGAAGCACAGGATAAAATCCGTAGCTTATTCCCTCAAGTGTATGCACATCTGTATCATATACCAGTGTATAGGTACCACATAGTCTAAAAACTATTGATAAACATTCTAAACTAATTAAATTATCAGCCACTATATTACCTGTAGGATCTTTGTCATATAAATATTTAAAAACATCATCATAATTTAAATTTCTAATTTTTTTACATCTTCTATCACCATATTTAAATCCTTATATCTTCCGTATATACTGATATGTCCAAGGCCTATAAATGATTTATATTTTTTTATAACTTAAAAATAATATCATAATGTTTTGTTATAGCCGCCTTCACAACATATTTCTTATTATCCATCCCGGGATATGATTTTGCCACTAAAAGATTATCGTCAAAATATGATAAGCTTGAGAATGTCTGAAACAGTTGTATCATACGATGATAGTATACCGTTTCAGTTGCACTTTCATCCCCATCTTCTGATTTGGGCATCACAATTGCACGATCAATTGTATATTTACTTAAAGTTTCAAATGCTTCAATGATTCTTTCAAGCTTCCCGTTCTTTTTATAGAGCTTATTTCCGATATCAATATATCTTTTGTATCCAAGGAATCCATAGTCTCTGTCATAGCAATGTTCAAGGACACTATTAAGCAGTTCCGTGTCGTTACCAGGACTTTCTATTAGGCAACCGTCCACTATCAGGTACTCCATCATAGTCTTTTTATCATCTCCAATATCTTTAGACATGATATCCTCTACAATAGCCTTTGCTCCCCCTTCATCATATATATTCTTAAGTTCCTTCAGTCTTGTATCACACTCACTGTCATCCTTTGCATAATAACTTGCCACCGCCCAAATATCTTTTACATCACAATCTGTCGGTATATCCACCAAATATTTAATCTCATCTATACTGTGATATCCGGTCTCGCCCTTATTATATCTCTCGCCTTTCCATATGATTTGGTTTGCATTTGCATTTTTGATTGTAGTACACATCTCATAAAATCCGGTCAGCACATTGACTACACATACAATCAGTATAAACCTAAGCAACCAATATATCCGCTTTTTATACTCTAATTTCATCTATGTCTCTCCTAACCGTAAAAACTAGTCTATAAAAACTATTGCTCTCGGACATTCGTTCTTCACACTCTTATCTGCGTTAAGATGATATAACTGTACCCTTCTAAGCTTATTAAAATCCCTTACTTTATTTAGATTATCAAGGACATGTTCCTCATTATACATACCGATATCTTCCTCATTATCGCCCATATATGTCAAGATAATTGTCTCAACATTCTTGAAATATTCAAGGTCACTTACATCCTTAACATGGTAGTCCTTAAAATTGATTGATAAGAAGTTCATCTTCTTTAAATCCTTTTTCCAAATGATACCCTTGATAGGCTTCTCTCTTTTATGTGCCAGAGACATACGGTTTTTACCCATAGTATCTCTTACCGCTCTAAGAAACTCCGCATCCTTAAAAAAAGCTATTCTGCTCACCACAATCATACATATTATTGTAAATATTCCCAAGTAAAATGATAATGTATAATTCATTTCCATATTTCCTTTCCGTTAAACTTCTCTTGCAGACTTACCATATTGTTTGTGTATTAAGAGGACTCTATACTTTTACTTATTGAAAGATTATAATCATCGTCCAAATGCATATATATCATACCCATCTTTTTCTTTATCTACATTTTCCTTATTAAAACCTTCATAACCCATTGCAAGTATAGAAATTCCAACATTATTTTCGTGAAAATCATCTACAGGTACTATTACCATAGCAATCATTAAGCTTGGTCTATGTACTTCTCCCTCCTTAGGGTCTGCAAACTCTATAGTGGTATTGGCATATACCTCTTTATAGATTTTACCCCTATCAGATCTTGATTGATAATTGTTATCTTCATTAAGCTTATACCTTATTATGGAAGACGGCCATGTTTCATTTTCTCTGATAATTCTGTCTATCTGTTCATCAAAATTATCTATCTTACTCCTTGCATGCTCGGGAAATAAACTCGCTAATAGTTCTCTATCATTAGTGTTCAATGCTCTTATTATCTTTTCTATATACTCATTTACTACTACAGCCTCGCCATATATGTAGTTATCTAATTTATCAGAGTCATGTACATATCTTGCAACCTTAACTACTGAGGTACATCCTGTAAGCAAACTTAATATTAACATGCTTATCAATATTTTAATTTTCATTAATTTTTGTTTCCTCCTTCCCACATTTTATTAAAGTCAACCATTCATACCATTATTAAATTCTTAAAAATATATTTCAATCCTTTATTTAAACTATGTATCTGATATTACTTAACATATTATTTCTATATTAACAGAACTCCTATGTCTTTTTCATAGGAGTTCTAAAAGACCTACCTGCTGCTTTCTGTGGTCATAACCTCATCCGGATCTACATAATCAGCCCAAAACGGATTATCCACCCAGAGATAATATCCTCTGTTGCTGTCATCCATGGTAATCTGCCAAATCTCAGGTGAATACATCATAGAGCTGATACCTATCTCATCAGGATCCTCATCATCCTTGGCAACAACCTGAAGGTACATAAAATCTATATTACCACCATCTGTCTTTACAACATAATAAGTCTCAATCCTTTTTATTCCCTTTTCTTTGTCTTCTGTGACTACCGGGAAATTTCTGTCATACTTGACGCTCTTTGACTTTCCCTTATACCTCTTAAGCAGTAATGCAATCTTAAAGTCCATATCCTCTATGCTCTCTCTCGCATTCTTTGAAAACAGTGCCTTCAAAGCATCAGCATTTTGATTATCCAACGCAGCAATCACTTTGTCTTTATATTCTTTCTCCTCCCGTGGTTGATTATCATTTTTGGTGACCTCACTCTTAAAGTCGCTTACTATATTTTTAGCAATTAAACCAACAGATAACACAAGTACTGATAATATTATAATAGGTAAGATTTTTTTCATACTTTAACTACTCCTTGCTTTGGATCTGATTTGAGAGGTTATAGTCGCTAACATACAATTTACTCTTGGCAATTTTAATTTCTTCCTTTATTTTTCCAAAATCATTCGTGCCCATATCAAGTAAAAGTTTTAAATACCAGCAAATATATTTAAAACTATTTCCACATCTGCCGATCCAGTAATCATCAACATCTGTTATAATATCTACTAAATCTTCTTTAATTGAGTTCAATTCATCATCATATATATCGTAAGTATCTACTGCTTTTTTTCATTCCTTCGAAATTTAATTTTTATCTCCACCTAATCATCTCCCTATAACTATTTCCAAAATGCATAAATATCATATCCATCATTTTCTTTATCCACTTCGTCTGTACTAAAATTTCCATAATCTATAGCAAATATAGATATTCCAACATTATTTTCGTGAAAATCATCTACAGGTACTATTACCATAGCAATCTTTAAGCTTGGTCTATGTACTTCTCCCTCCTTAGGATCTGCAAACTCTATAGTGGTATTAGCATATACCTCTTTATAGATTTTACCCCTATCAGCACTTGTTTGATAATTGTTATCTTCATTAAGCTTATACCTTATTATGGAAGACGGCCATGTTTCATTTTCTCTAATAATTCTATCTATCTGTTCATCAAAATTATCTATCTTACTCCTTGCATGCTCAGGAAACAAACTCGCTAAGAGTTCTCTATCATTCGTATTAAATGCTTCTACTATTTTTTCTATATACTTATTTACCACTGTACCCTCATCATATATGTAGTTATCTAATTTATCAGAGTCATGTATATACCTTGCAACTTTAACTACCCAGGTACATCCTGTAAGCAGACATGCTATTAAACAGAATATAATAATTTTAATTCTCATTAATTCCTATTACCTCCTTCCCATTTCATTACGGCATTGCGATGCACAAAATCAAGACACCAATTATCATTTATCTTATCTTCGTTTTGATCATCAAATTCTGCTGTATGTACGAATTCCTTCCACATAACCCTTTCCTCATCAAAGTCAACCATACCTACCATTACTAAATCTTCAGCCTTTACATCTTGGAATCTTTTATCAGGATTAAACCCTGTGATCCACCACTGATACTGATCATATGCATCCCAATCCGATACTAATGTTCCATCTTTAAGAGTCAGGTTCATGTACATCTTCAAATGACTTTGTTTATAACAATCCACATGCCAATCATTACCTTTATATATCCCTATCTCACTACCTGCACCAAAATGAAAATAATCTCCCTTCCACATCCAAAGTGTAAATTTTGATTCACCTGAACCAAATTGAAACTTTGCTCTATTCATAGATGTAAATGAATTAAAGAAAAAATCGTACATTGGATTATAGCCCCACCACATTTGCCAACATTCACTCATTGTATGAATAATACCATTATTATCTTTATAAAAATTAAATTTGTTAAGTTCTCTATCACTTCTTATACCACTTACTGTAAGTTCATTTATCAAATCACTTAATCCTGTATATTCTGTGATGTATCTAAGCGTTCTTATTGCTGTATGCAGTATTGCTACCATAGGTGTTCCTATACTATCAGGAATATTATTAATTGCAAATTCTCGACCGGCATTCATAACTACATCTACCCCTCCTAATGATGCTGAATTAAATATACCCCAAAATACCTCAATAGCTAAGTTCTTCAAGCCATAGTATCCCGGTGATATAGTAGATTCCATATAATCTAGTAGAAATCCCTCAAAATCTTTATAGGTAAGTGCATTTGCTTCCGGTGATTCTCCTGTACTGTCAACAAATATCAATGGTGAATTATAGCAGTATGTATACTCGTTTTGGGTAAATCCATATCTTAGATCTCCCTTGATTTTATCCTTTCCAAGAAATCTTCCCATATTTTCATCGTACATTCTTGTAGCTGAAAGATAGTTTCCGCTTATATCATCTACCATGAGACCGGCAAATCCAAAGTTCTTTGGTTTGCTTCCAAGCACTTCTCCGAACTCTGAGTACTCAAAAAGCTCACCCCCTTCAAGTATTACACTTCCAAGCTCATCACATATGATATTGGTGCTGTTATCATCCTCCACCTCTGATATCAGTTGAATATCCCATACAAAACTTCTCTCATTTCCATCACTGTTTTGCCATAGTATATTATCAGTCTTTTTTCTGATATCAATTACATAGCTTGTAGTATGTGACTCATTTCCGTCAGTCTCTGTCTTACCTATTCTGTGACCAAGTCCGTCATATTCATAGTTTACACTGTTTTTACCGGATATGACACTTATAAGTTGTCCCAATCCGTTGTATTTGTACTCTGCTTCAAGCTCACCACCTGAAAACTTCTTGATAAGATTTCCTCTCTTGTCATACTCATACCTTTTTTGAATCAAACCGTTATTCTTAACTATACGCTCTTCTGCGAGTTTTCCTCCCTTATAGATATAGTTTGTAGTAATCACTTCATCTTCAGCATATTCTACTTTAGCGGTTCTGTTTCCGAAGATATCATAGCTGTATTCCCTTAGCATTTTACCGTCCAATACAACTTTTGTGATTCTTCCTACCTCATCATAAGAATAATTGTAATCCTTTACACTTCCGTTCTTATTTATACTTATACCTGTCTTATTTCCCACCAAATCATATGTATAAGTATATTCCATATTGATTTTTTCATCACTGATATGCGTTATTTTTGTCGGACTTCCGATATCATTGTACTCATAGCATGTTTTGCTTCCGTCGCTATACTCTCTTGATTCAATTCTACCCAAGCTGTTATAAGTCAGCCTTATATGTTCATTTCCTGAAACTGTTTCTATAAGCCTACCTTTTTTATCATAGTTATAGCCTACCTTCTTACCATCAGGATATACTATAGCCACAGTTCTTCCAAGCTTATCATATTCGTAAGCAATACTGTGTCCCTCTGTAGTTAGAGCCTTTTTCACCAATCCTTTCTTATCTCTTTCAAAGCTCATACTTCCGAAGCTTCCTGATACGGCTTTCAAAAATCTGTTGCTATCGTACTCATAGTCTACATAATTTCCGTCGGAACATTTCATCGAAGTTAAAAGCCCGGTTTCATTGTACTTTAGCTCTGTTTTAAAACCGTCTTCATCAATATTTTTCACCAATTGTCCAAGACTGTTGTAATCCATAGTTTTATAAGTACTGTCGGCATTTTCTATTTTAAATATTCTGCCCATATTGTTTCTATGATAGCTTCTTGTCATACAGTCATTTTCATTATCTTTTTTGTACTGTCTTATTCCTACAAGATTGTACATTTTATCATAACTGTACTCACTTACCAGACCGTCACTGTCAACCACTTTTTCAAGTGTATTTCCTACACCATATTTAAAATAGTTTGTATTTCCGATGCTGTCTTTAATAGATGTTATATTTCCTTCATTATCATAGCTATAAGTATTTTCTCTACCGGTATCAGTCCTTATTCCGGATACTCTTCCTAAGTCGTCATAGTCATAATAGATCTTATTTTCCGCATCGCCCGCCAGTCGGCTTTCTTCTGTAGGTCTTCCAAGCTTATCATAAGTATATATGTATTTTACATCATCACCTAAATTAACCGCTTTTACTCTGCCGTTCTGATTATATTCATAGCCTGATACATTGCCAAATATATCAGTATACTCCAATACCCTGTTCATAGAATCATATACAAAGCTTTCACTGATATTCTCATCCAAGGTTTGCTTTAACACTCTTCCATATTCATCATATTCATATCTGATACTTCCGCTTGGCAATACTATCTCAACAAGTCTGTCTCCCTCATAAACAAAATCAGACTTCACTCCGTCAGAAAATTCCTTACTGATGCACCTATTTAACTTATCATATTTATAATTTTCACTTAGACCTGTTGGATAAGTAACACTGACAATATTTCTATTGTCATCATAGGAAAAGCTCTTCATACTTCCGTCAGGAGCAATCATTTTAGTCATATTGCCCCTTTTGTCATATTCAAATTTTTCCACTCCACCGGCTCGCTTTATCTGAGATATTCTTCTGATATTATCATATACGTACTCTGTAGTATTTCCGTTTTTTTATCTTTTAACCTTACAGGTAAATTTATATTATTGTACTCTACTTCATAGGTTTTCCCGTCAAAATCCTTTAATTTTGACACCTGCCTATTTGCTGTATACTCATATGTTCTCTTCTCTCCAAAAAGAATTTGTTACCTCTGTGATATCTCCAAGCCCATTATACTTATAAAGTCTTTTCCCTCCATTATTGTCTTCAATACTTACAACTCTATTCAACTCATCATATTTATATCCGACCATTTTAACTGTATCATTTGCTATTATTCTTTTCTGTTCTCATTCTATACCTCCCAATCTTGCTATAGAACCAAGTCGGTATATATTTACTCAATAAATACCCTTGCATTCGGAAACATTTCCTTTATATTTTCTATGTCCTCCTCATCTAACTTTAAGTGATATAATTGCAAGTTATCCAAGTATTTTTAAATTCTTTGCCTTGTATAAATTATCAAGTACATGCTCGTCATCATATATACTTTTATCTCCATAATATGCACTTGAATAGCTGAACATAACTATTTCTGCATTTTTTTAAAAATATTTTATATCACTTATATCTTTCACCCTATACTCTCTAAAATCGATAGATACTAAGTTTATATTCTCCAAATCCTTCTTCCAAATTATACCTTTAATAGGACTCTCTCCCTGTAACATTGGATACTCTTTCTGTATTGCACCTGACACAGTATTCCATATAGTAGTATTTCTTACAGCTCTTTCAAACTCAGGATCATGGAAAAAAAGGCTATTTTATTTACAGTATATAATGCAAATACGATAATAATAATTAGGATTGCACAAATTATCTTCTTATATTTCCTTAGCATAAATTCACTCCTCCGATGTAATATCCACAGTTCTTTTAATCCTACCTCTAATATAATTACTCTTTTTTTCGACATTTGTTTTTTTCCCTGCAAATCTTTGTTTGTAGGTTTTTTTCACTTGCCATATTTTTTTCATCCCCCTCTAATATCTTTACTTCATCAAATCCCCCTTTGTCTACTTTTACTATAAAAACTTGAAATTCTATAATAATATTTTTTTTGTTGGTTAAATATGTAATCCATTCTGTACTCTTCAAATTTATCAAAAATCTTCCTTCGTAAAATATGTAACCAGTAATCTATTTGTTTGTAAATTTTTTTATCTAAAAAAATATCACATACTTTTCTAAAGTCTTTTTCTATATTTTTTTAGCCTTTTTATATGTAAATATGCATGTAATATAGTTTCCTCTATTTACATATGTCATTATATCTGTATCTCTATTGAAGCTATCATCAAGAGAAAAATCATATGGCTGTGTATACACCTTACAATCCCCATATATAGGTTTTATCAACTCATATATATGCTTCTCAAGGTCTGCTTTCTTCAGGTATCCTACATAATTATCATGAAAAGAAGTCAACCCTCCCTCACTCTCAAAATCCACTACCACATGCCACTCCGGTTTTGACTTTGGGTGTACATAAACGCTATCTTCATATACATATTCTCCTTCAAATTTCTCTCCATATTTTTTCTGCATGTAATATTCTGCTGCATTTATATAATCTAACTCTGTTAACATAGTAATGCTAACTCCCCTTTTTACCAGCATATCTCTAAGGAATACCAGTCCCACTATAAATACTATTATTATAAGAATACCTCTTATTGCTTCTTCATTCTGACTTAGTCTTCTTTTTTTCAACATTTGATTTTTTAACCTCTACACGATAAAAAAACTTCTGCATCAGGAAACATAGCTTCAATGTCTTAATTTATCTTCAAATGATATAAATCCAGCTTCTTTAAATGTGCCAATTTTTTTATTAAATATATATTATCGAGCACATGCCTCATCCTCGTAAATACTCTTATCTCCGACATATGTACTCACATAACAAAACCCTATAAATTTAGCATTCTTGAAGTACTTTTATATCTTCAATATTCTTTATATTGTATTTTCTGAAATTTATTGTTACAAAGTCTACCTTTTTCAAGATCTTTTTCTCCAAATTATTCCATCTAAGGCCTTTTTCTCTTATATCTACCATTGACACTTTAGATGATATTAAAGTATCTCTTACCGCCCTTTCAAACTCTCTGTCTTTAAAAAAAGGCTATTTGGTTCATAATGTATATACAAATTACCGACATCACAACAATAACAATTTGTATTCTTCTCTTTTTCATCATATCCCATACCTCCGGCAAATATTTCAAACTTACAGACTTTAAAAAAATTTGTATTAAAAATTCTCAATACACTCTTTTGTCATTTCAATTTCCCCGGTATCTACTTTTGTGACTTGGATAAATTCTGTATTCACATATATACAAACATCCGTATATATTTACTCTATAACTACCCTCGCATTAGGAAACATTTTTCTTTATATTTTCTATAGCTTCATCATCTAACTTTAAGTGATATAATTGCAAGTCATCCAAGTATTTTAAATCTTTTTATCTTGTATAAATTATCAAGTACATTCTCATCCTCATATATACTTTTATCTCCGTCATATGCACTTGAATATACCAACCATATTAATTTAGCGTTCTTAAAATATACCAGGTCACTTATATCTCTTATTTTATATTTTCTAAAGTTTATATATATATTATCTACATCCTTAAGATCGTCCTTCCAAATGATACCCTCAATAGGATTGATTCTTTTGTATTCGTCTATGGATACCACCTCATAGTTAGCTTTATTTTCTCTTACCAATCTTTCAAACTCCGGATCATGGAAAAAAGCTATTTTATTTACAGTATATAATGCAAATACGATAATAATAATTACTATTGCACAAATTATCTTCTTATATTTCCTTAGCATAAATTCATCCCTCCGATGCAATATCCACTGTTCCTTTAATCCTACCTTTAATATACTTACTCTTTTCCGGCATTTGTGTTTTTTCGTGCAAGTCTTTATCTGTAGGCCTATCACTTGCCATATCCCTTGTCTCCTTCCAATATACGCATATCGTCAAAACCTGTTTTGTATGCCTTATCATAAAAGCTGGAAATTCTACAATAAAACTTTAACTTATTGAATGTATAGTCTATCAATCTTTCTTCAAACTTATCTAAGTCTTCTTTTGTAATATGTGTAACCAGCAATCTGTTAGTCTGCAAATCTTTTTCTACAAATATTTCACATGCCTTTCTAAAATCTTTTTCTCTATTTTCAACATTTTTATCTGTGAATATACAAGTAGTGTAGTCACTATTACTTACATATGTCATTATATCTGTATCTTTGTTAAAGCTGTCATCCAGCGAAAAAACCATATGGTTGTGTGTAAACTTTACACTCTCCATATATCGGTTTTACCAGCTCATATATATACTTCTCAAGTTCTTCCTTCTTCAGATATCCTACATAATTATCACTAAAGTAAGTTAGCCCATTTTTACTATAAACTTCTACTACTGCATGCCACTCAGGTTTTGCCTTTGGATGTACATATATACTATTATCAACTATATACTCCCCTTCAAACTTCTCTCCATATTTTTTTCTGCATATAATATTCTACTGCATTCATATAATCTTGCCTTGTCAGCATAAAAAAATGCTCACTCCCCTTTTTGCCAGTATATCTCTAAGGAATACCAGTCCAACTATGAATGCTATTATTATCAGAATACCTCTTATTGCTTCTTCATTTTGGCTTATTTTTCTCTTTTTCCATTCTATCTCTCCAATCAAAAAGCCCGCGCATTTATATCCTGACAAAGTAATACTTTAACTTATCAGTAACATAAATGCGTGGGCTGTATAAATTTTCTATTCTTCTTTAATAAATCCGTAGTAAGATGCGGTCTTCATATTTGCAATATCCAGTACAGTTTCGTCTTCCAAAAGAAATCCCATGTAGGGTATCATATTCGGCTTAGATATCTGCTCCTTACCCTCTAACATAAATGTCGTATTCTTTGTATAAATGCATATAAAAATCTTCTACTGTATATTGATCCGATCTGTTTATAACTTCCATCAGCTCGGCCTTGGTCACACCATAGGAGGAAAGCTTCTTTTCTATAAAATCCATTGCCTTCTCACCTCTGTACAATTTATATGTTCCGCCATAATAATTGTCATCGGTAATCCCCTTCTCCTGATACCAGAAAAAGCTGTGGTCATCATTGAACACCCAATATGATCCGTCATCATATGAAATCCATGATGTTTTTTTGTCAGAGCATCCGGCTCGTTATTTTCGGCCTTGTCTGAACGAAAACATCCGCTAAGTAGAAATACCGCAAGTAACATTGTCACAAAAATTGTATTAAGTTTTCTCATAAGATGTCTCCTTATTTGATTTTTACGAACTGAAGTAATAAACTGTTATCTATAGTATATATCATTTTCGATATTTTTCAATGTATTTCCACTTTATTCCCTATGTCCGCCTATTTGCCTGTTTCTGTCAAGTGCAGTTCCCTCTTCTTTGAGATTAAGTCCTTTAAATATCGCATTGTTTCCAAATTTTCTTTTTACTTTAAGTACGGCTTTCATTCTGCTGCTTTCTTTTTCTTCCGAAATGCTGTTTGCTTCCAAGAGATTTCCCGTACAGCCTGCGCTGTTTTTATGACTTATCTCACTCGCAACTATGGTTATCCTTCTAAAAAGCAATATGGGATTTGCAAGTTTCTCAAATAGCTCCTCACTTTTCTTGCAGATCTCTTTTGTGGAATTGGTATATGATAAAAGATTTATCGAGCCATGCGCTCCCTCAGGTACGCTCCTTCCGTAAAAGTCTTTTGTAATATTCTCGGTGTAATTTTTTGCTGTTTTCGGATCTGCCAAGCTGTCTATATCGTATCCTATACTTAAAGTTATCTGCCTTGTGGCGGTATCTTTTTCCAGCAATGAAAATGAGAGTCTTTCAGCCATCTCTATAACAATCGTTCTTACCTCTTCATAGCTGTATGCTCTAAGCAATACCTGACCTTCGCTTATACTTTTCTTCTCCGGTGTATATGCTTTTATATCTTTGATTTCCGTATTGTCGATTCCCCAGGCATGTTCTATCAAAAAGCTTGCATTTTTTCCAAACAGCTTATATAAAAGATTCATTCCCTCATTGGCACGATTCTTTTTTAAGCTCTCCCTTGCAATATCTCCCATTGTATATATTCCGTACTTTGCAAGGTTCTTGCTGTAACCTCTTCCTATTCTCCAAAAATCTGTAATAGGTGTATGGCTCCAAAGCTTTTCCCTGTAGGATTTAACGCTCAGTTCTCCTATTCTAGCTCCATGTTCATTAGGTTTTGCTCTTTTTGCCACAATATCCATGGCTATTTTTGCCAGGTACATATTTTCACCTATACCGGCACTTGCCGTTATGCCTGTGGTATCAAGGACATCTTTTACCATTTTTTCCACAAACCCTGTTGCATCATCACCTGCATATCCCGTAATATCTATAAAAACCTCATCCACCGAATATACATATATGTCCTCAGGTGAGACATACTTTAGATATACACTGATTATCCTTGCGCTGTACTCCATATATTTTTTCATTCTCGGTACAGCCACTACCATATCAACTTCCAGTTTTACATTTTTTTTGAGTTCTTCAAGAGAATATGACTTTCCTTCAGACTTTCCTACAAGTTTTTTTCTCTTCTGTGATTTACTTCCTGCAGCCTTTTTATTACTTCAAAAAGTCTTGGCCTTCCCGGTATTCCAAAGGTCTTAAGTGCGGGACTTACCGCAAGGCAGATAGTCTTTGAGGTTCTGCTCTCATCCGCCACCACCAGATTTATATCCAAGGGATCCAATTTTCTTTCTCTGCACTCTACCGAGGCATAGAAGGATTTTAAGTCTATTGCCGCAAATATCCTTTTTTTATTATTCATTTTCAATTATCTATTATTTTTGCTTCTTTTCCCAATGCAGGTATTATCTTATTTAAAAAAATCTTCAGTACTTATCTTCAGTGTTGAGGTATTCTCGCAGGGATGACATCTGATAAAATCAGCCTGTATTACATCCTTGTCTATTACAAGTTCCACTCTGTTGTCTTTATCATTTAAAAGTCCCAGTACACTTACAGATCCCGGTGTTACATCCAAAAATTCCTTCAAATAGTTCTCTTTTGCAAAGGAGAGTCTGGACATATCAAGTTTCTTTGAGATATCTTTTGTAACATATTTCTTATCTCCGGGCATCATAAAGAGGAAAAACTTTGTTTCCTGCCTGTTGCAAAGAACTATATTTTTGCATATCTTAACTCCAAGTGTACCCTCTATCTCCTTGCATTTTTCCATATCTGAAGCTTCATCATGGTCAACCACCTCATATTCCACTCCCAAGCCATCCAAAAAATCATAACATCTTTTCTCTTTATCCTGTCTGTTTTCTATATCAACAGGTCTTCCCTTATAGGGCTTTGAAATATACATAATAACCTTCCGAAATTACTCTAATATAAATACATATTTTTTCTCATTTGAAAGCTCTTTATCAAACTTGAATCCGAGTCTGTCAAACTTTTTTATTTCCTCTTCATTTTGGATATTTCCGGATGCAATGAAGTTTACCATCTCACCTCTTGCCATCTTTGCCATGGTGGCTTTTTGTACTACCTTCCCGTCTTTTTTCTCGGCGAACACACATGTGATGAATTTATTTTCTTTTGAAAGATAGCTTTCTATAGTTTTTGAATATTCTTTTGAGGCAAGATTTATCACTACTTCTCCCGTTTCAAAAATCTTTTTATATATTTTATCACCCCAAAACTCATACAGATTTTTGTGCTCTCCTATCTCCATCTTTGCCTGCATCTCAAGTCTGTACGGACTTACTCCGTCAAATGCTCTAAGTATTCCGAAAAATCCCGAAAGTATATATAAATTCTCTTTTATATACTCTATTGCAGAGGCTTCCATTACATTTACCGCCATATACTGATACTGTATACCTTGATAAGAAAATATTGCAGGGGTAAGACTCCCCTGCAAATTCATGTTTTTAAATCTGTCAAAATTTTCATTTGCAATCTTTTCATTGCATTTCCAGATCTCTTTCAGCTCTTCGTAAGATCTTTGTCTTATCTCTTCTAAAAGAATCTTGCTCTTATCAATATATGTAGGTACACTGCTTCCGATATAACAGTCTGTATTTTCTATCATTGTCTTGGCAGGTGATACTACTATTTTCATTCCAAAATCTCCAACATCTCAGCCGGATTCTTGGCAGCTTTTACCTTATCCATAGCCTCTATGATAACTCCCTTTTCGTCTATAAGATATGTGGTTCTTACCACTCCCATAGATACTTTTCCATAGAGTTTTTTCTCATGCCACACATCATATGCCTGTATCACATCAAGCTCAGGATTTGAAAGCAGAGTAAACGGCAGTGAATATTTATCTTTAAACTTCTTATGTGATGCAACGCTGTCTTTACTGATGCCTACAACCTCTACTCCTTTTTCCGTAAACTGCGGATACAACTCTCCGAAGCCACAAGCCTGCGCACTGCATCCCGGAGTATTGTCCTTAGGATAAAAATATAATATAAGTTTCTTACCTTCATAATCTGAAAGATTTCTGACTGTTCCGTTCTCATCCGGAAGTGAAAACTCCGGTGCTTTTGTTCCTATCTGTAACATAAATTTCCCTCCTTATAAAATCTCTTTAAATATACCCTTTAGTGCCGGATATATCTTTCTAAACTTTTGGTACTTTTTTTCGTATTTTGCTACGAGTTCCGGTTCCGGTTGTATTCTTTCTTTTATTTTTATTATGGACTTTGTAGCTGCTTCAACACTTTCGTATTCATTACAGCCTACCGCCGCAAGTATGGCGGCTCCAAATCCCGGACCTTCTTCGCTGACAGGTACTTCCACCTCTACATTCATGATATTTGCCACAAGTTTTTTCCAAAGTGCACTCTTTGCGCCTCCGCCACATATCATGGTCTTCTTTATCTCTATGCCGAGGCTTCTTGCCACTTCCAGAGAATCTCTGAGTCCAAAGGTAACACCCTCCAGTATTGCAAGTGTCATATCTTCTCTTCTTGTATCCATACTCATTCCGAAAAATGTCCCCCTTGCCGCAGGGTCGTTGTGAGGTGAACGCTCACCCATAAGATATGGTAAAAAGAAAACTTTATTCTCTCCGAGAGCACCTATATTTTCCTGCTCTGCGGCAAAATCCTTTGTCTTTAGTATATCTTCCATCCACCATTTATTACAGGAAGCCGCACTTAGCATACATCCCATAAGATGGTATTTTCCGTCCGAATGATCGAATGAATGAAGTGCATTATACTTATCAACTCCAAATTTTTGGCTTGATATAAATATTGTTCCCGAGGTTCCAAGAGAAATATTGCAGGCTCCTTCTCCCACAGTACCTGTTCCTATAGCCGCAGCCGCATTATCTCCTGCTCCTGCGATTATCTTTATATCTTCATTAAGTCCAAGCTCTTTTGCAAGCTCAGGTTTTATATTACCTACCACTTCAAAGCTCTCGAAAAGTTTTGGAAGCATATTTTCTGAAATACCGCATATTTCAATCATTTCGGATGACCATTTTTTGTTTTTCACATCCAAAAGCAGCATACCGGAAGCATCCGAATAGTCTGTAGCAAAGCTTCCGCTAAGCATATAGCTGATATAATCCTTCGGAAGCATTATTTTTGAAATTTTTGCAAAAATCTCAGGCTCATTATTCTTGACCCAAAGTATCTTAGGTGCGGTAAATCCTGCAAATGCAATATTTGCAGTGAGCTTGGAAAGTTTTTCCTTCCCGATAACATTGTTTAAATAGTCGGTTTCCTCAGTACTTCTGCCGTCATTCCAGAGTATGGCAGGCCTTAATACTTTGTCATCCTTATCAAGGATAACCAGTCCATGCATCTGTCCTCCAAAACTGATACCGCCTATCTTATCGTCTAAGCCTGCAGCTATCTCTTTTAAACCTTCTTTTACCGCTATAAACCAGTCTTCGGGCTTTTGCTCACTCCATCCGGAATGCGGAAAGTATAGAGGATACTCCTTTGATACAGACTTTACAAGTTTACCCTTACTGTTCATCATTACAAGCTTCAGGGCTGAGGTTCCCAAATCAACACCAATATAATACATACACATCTCCATAAATTAAAAGTTTATTCTACTATCTATTACATTAAGATTCTACTCTTACCTTGTCAATTGTATTCTTGCTCTTTTTACTGATAAAGTTGCTATCCTGTTTTATATCTGTTTTGATTTTTTAAATCTTTTCGGTAAATGCAACTTAAATACCGAATCCACAAAGAATATGGCAAGGGCTATGGATCCCGCAATTTTTAATGCTTCGTTCATATAAGTACTCAGATATGACGACTCTCTTATAAAGGCGTAAGCACATCTGTATATTGAGCCTCCGGGCACTATCGGCAATATTCCCGGTATAAGGAAATTACTTACCGGTGCTTTTAAAACTCTGGCAAGTATATGTGACATTGTTGCAATACAAAGTGCCGAAACAAGGGCGGCAATCTCCACCCTACTTGCTACCATCTCCATTAAAAGATATACAGCCCAGCCCACCATTCCGGTCATTCCTGCCTGTACCATGTATTTTTTCGGCAGCTCTATCATAATACAAAAAGCCACCACTGCAATAAATGCACCAATTATCTTAAACAACATATCCGCCTCACAAAATCACATATGCCAGTGCCACGCCTACGGCAACAGCAAAGGCCACAACACCTGTCTCAAGCATTCTACTGACACCTGCGGTATAATCACCGTTTAGAGTATCTCTCATCGCTGTGGTAAAAATAACTCCGGGTACTATCGGCATTATTCCTCCTATTATTACCAGATCGATATTCATATTTGCAAATACAAATCTTTGAAATCCCACCGCTGTCAAGGCCATGGACAGTGTGGAGATCATATTCAGGAAAAATGAGTTAAACCCGAATGGAACCAGCGCCCACTGTGTGATTGCCATTGCAAGTCCGGCAACTCCAGCCACCATACAGTCGGTAAAATCTCCGCCAAGCATCATGGTGAAAAAGTGCCACTCCTACAAAGGAAAGTCCGTATAAAAATACCTGTAAACTGTCTTACATCCCTTTATCTTTTTTATTTCGGAATACGCCTCATATATATCCATTTTCCCTGCACTCAAGGCTCTTGATACATTGTTTATCAGATATATTCTGTTGATATTTGTAGTTCTTTCAGGTACTCTTTTTGACATAGTAATAAGTCCTTCATCACTGTCCAAAGTCAAGGTAATACCTGTTGCCAGAACAAATGCAGTATGTGATTCACATTTTGAATAGTCAAGTATCCTGTTCATCGTATCTTCCACTCTGCTGATCTCCGCTCCGGCTATGAGCATAGTCTCACCTGCAAGCATGGCTGTCTCCGCAACCACTCTTTCCAGGCTTTTTGACACATTTTTTTTGTCTGCCACTTCCTCTTCTCCAATTTATTATTTTTATAAGTTTGCTCTGAGCTCACTTATCTTATCTCGCAAAAGTGCCGCATTTTCAAAATCCAGCTCCGCAGCGTCTCTAAACATTTTCTTTTCAAGCTCTTTTATAAGCTTGTTTATCTCCGCTTTATCCATGGATTCCACATCCTTATCAATAGTTGATACACTCTCTGCAGCCTTTGATATCGCTATCAGATCTCTTACCGCCTTCTTTATTGTGGTAGGTGTGATACCATGTTCTTTATTGTAGGCTTCCTGTATGCCTCTTCTTCTGTAGGTCTCATCTATTGCCGCCTTCATCGAATCCGTCATATTATCGGCATACATTATTACATGTCCGTCCGCATTTCTTGCAGCTCTTCCTATGGTCTGAATAAGTGAGGTCTCACTTCTTAAAAAAATCCCTCTTTATCCGCATCAAGTATTGCCACCAAAGTAATCTCCGGTATATCAAGTCCCTCACGCAAAAGATTGATACCTACAAGTACGTCAAACTTATCAAGTCTCATGTCCCTGATAATCTCCGCTCTCTCTAACGTATCAATATCTGAATGCAGGTATCTTACTCTGATACCGACTTCCTTCATATATTCGGTAAGATCCTCAGCCATTCTCTTTGTGAGAGTAGTAATAAGTATCTTGTTCTTTTTTTCTATTTCTTTGTTTACTTCGGAAATCAAATCATCTATCTGACCTTCTACAGGCCTTACGCTTATAGGCGGATCCAAAAGTCCTGTAGGTCTTATGATCTGCTCCGTTCTAAACATTTCATGCTCTTTTTCATATACACTCGGTGTAGCGGATACAAAAAGCATTTGATCTATCTTTGATTCAAACTCTGAAAACTCCAAAGGTCTGTTATCAAGTGCCGAAGGCAGTCTGAAACCGTAGTTTACCAGGGTGGTCTTTCTGGATCTGTCACCTGCATACATTCCTCTAACCTGCGGAATGGTAATATGTGACTCGTCTACTATTATAAGAAATTCATCCTTAAAAATAATCTATCAATGTATAGGGCGGTTCACCGGGTGCTGAACCGGTAAGATGTCTTGAGTAGTTTTCTATCCCCGAGCAAAAATCCGGTCTCTCTCATCATCTCCACATCAAAAATGAGTTCGTTCATCTATTCTTTGAGCTTCTATAAGCTTATCCTCCGATTTGAAGAACTTTACTCTCTCTTCACACTCTTCCAAAATATTTTGTGTGGCAATCATCATCTTTTCAGGTGCCACTACATAGTGAGATGCCGGAAAGATGACCGCATGTGAAAGTTCGGCTAAGATATTTCCTGTAAGTGTATCTATCTCAAGTATTCTGTCCACCTCATCACCGAAGAACTCAAATCTTAATGCTGTGGATGTAGATGCCGCCGGAAATACTTCAAGCACATCTCCACGTACACGAAAAGTACCACGATGAAAGTCCATGTCGTTTCTGTCATACTGCATATCTATCAGCTTTCTTATGACATCATCTCTGTCTCTTTCCATTCCCGGTCTTAATGATACTACCATCTCCTGATAGTCTATGGGGCTACCAAGTCCGTATATACATGACACTGAAGCCACTATTATCACATCTTTTCTTTCTGAAAGTGATGCTGTGGCGGAGTGTCTGAGTTTATCTATCTCGTCATTTATTGCAGAGTCTTTTTCAATATATGTGTCTGTAGAAGGCACATATGCCTCAGGTTGATAATAATCATAATAAGAAACAAAGTATTCTACCGCATTTTCAGGAAAGAACTCTTTAAACTCTCCATAGAGCTGGGCGGCCAATGTCTTATTATGTGCTATTATAAGTGTAGGCTTTTGCAATTTTTGAATAACATTTGCCATGGTAAATGTCTTACCGGAACCTGTCGCACCGAGCAAGGTTTGAAACTGGTTTCCCTCTTTAAATCCTTTTACCAGTGCCTCTATTGCTTGAGGCTGATCTCCTGTAGGCAAAAACTCTGAATGTAATTTAAATTCCATTATTTTAACCTTTCTGTCTGTCGGCAACTGCCAACCTACAAAAATTATAGCATGTGACAATACAAAAGTACAGTTAAAAGAACATTTGTTCGAAATATTTTAAACTGCTTTTATAACACAAATACATGATAAATCAGTCTTGCGGATTGCTTACCTGTAGTATTCCGGCCTGCTTTTCCAACATATTTATAAAGCTTTCCATTTGTCTGTTCACGAACTTATCTTTCTTATGCAGTACCTGATAATTCACCTTTATATGAAAATCCTTTATCGGCAATACCGCCAATGTGTTATCTCTTAGTTTCGGCTCAATCAGAAATCTAGGTAACACCGAATACCCCATATTGTTGCATAAGAGTTTGATAATCAGATTGGTATTCTGTGATTCAATACTTGGCTTTATACCAAGACCAAGCTCTGAGAGTTTACTCTCAAAAATATATCTGTAGCTTGCATTTTTCTCAGTAAGTATACAGGGATAACTTAGGATCTCTGAAAGTTCTATTTCGTTTTTGCATGCCAACGGATGCTTTCTTGAAGCACAAAATACCACTTCGGTCTCTATCTGTATATCTGCAACGTAATCCTTTGAAACACTTGGTTTATCAAGTAAGAGCATTATATCTATATTATTGTGTTTTATCCCTTCAAATAGCTCTGACGGAGTACATACCCTTACTTCAACATTTACATTCGGATTTTTCTCATAAAACTCCGCCAAAACCTGTGGAAATAATGTGTCGCAAATAGAATCTATGGTTCCTATTCGAAGTTCTCCTGTCAGCATATCATCAGTTCTGATAAGTGACTCTTTTGCCTCTTCATTGAGCATAAGTATCTTCTCGGCATATGGATAAAACTGTTTTCCGTGATCGGTAAGCCGCACCTGTTTACCGAGTCTGTCAAAAAGTCTCATCCCAAGGTCAAACTCCAACTGTTGTATCTGTATCGATACCGCCGCCGGTGAATACCCAAGCATTATTGAGGCCTTGTAAAAACTCCCCGATTCCGCTATTTTTACGAAGGTATTAAGCTTCTTTAAATCTAAAAAATTTTCCATAACTTCCCCTTTATATGGTTGGTAAATGTTTTTGTAGTCCCACAGCATATTAAATACATTTAACTAATTATATTTATTTTTTTAAATTATATATTTAATTTTTTTAAGATTTACAATTTAAACATAGACCTACTATACTATATATATATAATATTTACCATAATAATATTTAATAAAAACAGGCTGTTTGGGGGTGTGTTCAGTTTAATGGAAAAGGATGATATCAGGTACAGGACTTATGTCCGAATATTAAAAGACGAGCTTGTACCGGCTATGGGATGTACGGAACCTATAGCATTGGCTTATGCGGCGGCAAAGGCAAGGGAGGTACTTGGCAAATTGCCGAAAAAAGTGCTTGTTGAAGCCAGCGGAAGTATAATAAAAAATGTAAAGAGCGTGATTGTTCCTAATACGGGGCATCTGAAAGGTATACCTGCTGCAGTGGCTGCCGGTATAGTTGCAGGCGATGCCGACAGAAAACTTGAAGTTATTTCCGATGTGGATGATAACAAGAAATGTGAAATCGCCGATTTTATGAACAATATTAAAATCGATGTAATTCCGCTTGATATCGGCTATGTATTTGATCTTATCATTACGCTTTTTGCTGATGATGAGTATGTAAAGATTCGTATTACAAATCAACATACAAATATAGTGCTTATCGAGAAAAATAATGAGATAATTTTTGAATCCGAGATTGAGAACAATGCCGTATCAGGAAGCGCCGATAAGGATCTGCTGACTATGGACGGTATATGGGACTTTATAAACTCGTTGGATGTTTCCGATGTGAAGGATATCTTGGACAGGCAGATATTTTATAATACTTCAATATCTGAAGAAGGTCTTTTGGGAAATTACGGTGCAAACATAGGCTCCGTGCTGCTTGATACCTATGGCAATGATATTAAGGTAAGGGCAAAGGCAAAAGCCGCCGCAGGTTCAGATGCCAGAATGAACGGCTGTGAGCTTCCCGTTGTTATAAATTCCGGAAGCGGTAATCAAGGCATCACCTGTTCTATTCCCGTTATCGAATATGCCAAGGAATTAAAGGCTTCAAAGGAAAAGCTATATCGTGCACTGGCACTTTCAAATCTTACTTCCATACATCAAAAACATGGCATAGGTACACTGTCAGCCTACTGCGGTGCCGTAAGTGCAGGTGCAGGTGCAGGCGCAGGTATCGCCTATCTTACGGAAGGCAGTCTTGAAGCTGTGGAACATACCGTTGTAAATACTTTGGCTATAGTATCGGGTATTGTGTGTGACGGTGCAAAGGCATCCTGTGCGGCTAAGATAGCCTCTTCAGTAGATGCGGCTATTATGGGACTGAGCATGTACAAAGACGGTCAGGCCTTCCATGGCGGTGACGGTATTGTAATGAACAATATCGAGGAAACTATCAAGGGAATTTCAAAGATAGGTAAGGACGGAATGCGTGAAACAAATAATGAAATTATAAAACTTATGGTGGAAAGCCATTAAAATCAGGAGGATTTTGATATGAAAAAGAACGGTATTTTAAACAGCCTTCCTTTCAGGCTGTTGCTTGCACTTGTTATAGGTATTGTTGTGGGACTTTTCCTGAACAAAAATGATACAAGTGCCGGTTCTGTAGCACTGCTTAACATAATTGTGACTGTTAAGTACATTGTCGGGCAATTTATAGGATTTTGTATTCCGCTTATTATTATAGGTTTTATTGCCCCGTCTATTACAAGGCTTGGCAGCAATGCGTCAAGAATACTTATAGTTGCTCTTATAATAGCCTATGTTTCTTCAATCGGTGCGGCATTCTTTGCCACCGCCTCAGGCTTTATAATACTGCCACATATGAGTATTACGCCTGAAGTTGAGGGCCTTAAAGAATTACCGCAGCTTGTATTCCAGCTTTCAATACCGGCTATAATGCCTGTTATGAGTGCTCTTTTCTTCTCAATCATGGTTGGCCTTGCAGCTGCATGGAACAGAAGTGAACTTATTACCGGTATTTTGGAAGAATTCCAAAAGGTTGTACTCAGCATAGTAACAAAATTTGTTATTCCTGTACTTCCTGTTCTTATCGGTACTACTTTTGCAACTCTCGCATATGAGGGAAGTATTACAAAACAATTGCCTGTGTTCCTTGTTATTATCATTATGGTAATGATAGGTCACTATATATGGTTGGCACTTCTTTATCTTATCGCAGGTGCTTATGCAGGTGCAAATCCTTTGGATATAATAAGAAACTACGGACCTGCATACATGACTGCGGTAGGTACCATGTCAAGTGCCGCTACACTTTCAGTTGCTCTGGAATGTGCCAAGAAATCAGAACCGCCTCTTCGTGATGATATGGTAAATTTCGGTATTCCGCTGTTTGCAAATATTCACCTTTATACTCTGTTATGACTGAGACATTCTTTGTTATGGTAGTTTCAAAAAATGCTTTTACGGAGAATTCCCTTCTCCGGCAAAGATGATTTTATTCTGCCTTCTCCTTGGTGTATTTGCAATAGGTGCACCGGGAGTTCCGGGAGGTACAGTAATGGCTTCCCTGGGTCTTATAACCGGAGTTCTTATGTTTGACGAGACAGGAACCGCTCTCATGCTTACCATTTTTTTGCCCTACAAGATTCATTTGGTACAGCTTGTAATGTAACCGGAGATGGTGCCTTGACACTTATACTTACCGGATATGCAAAAAAACATAAGATTGAACCGCAAAAATCTAGGAAACATACTGAGTAAAAATAAAAAAAGTCCCTGAAATGGGACTTTTTGTTTACTCACTTTTATTATTGTATATCCATTTTACTACAGCCATTGATATTATTATTATATATCCTATCACACTGAATCTGTCGGGTATTTGCTGCATAAATACAAATCCGAGTAATGCCGAATATATAACCTGTGTATAATCATATATCGCTATTTCCTTTGCAGGTGCATAGCTGTAAGCCTTTGTAATGCATATCTGTCCTATCATGGCACCGCATCCTGCAAGTACAAGCATTGTAAGCTGTATAAGGCTTGGACTTACATAGTTCATAGCTATAAACGGTATTCCTGCGATAGTTGAAAAGCATGAAAAGAAAAATACTATAAACATTCCGTTTACACCGTTTCCTGTAAGTTTTCTCACAAGAGTATAGGCAATTCCCGCCATCATTCCTCCTGTAATTCCTATAAGGGCAGGAAAAAAATGTAAAGCCGGCTCCCGGCTTTGCTACAAATATCATTCCGATAAAGGCTATGACAGTAGCAATGATATCAACCGCTCCGGCCTTTTCCTTCAGTATCAAAAAGCCTGCCAAAATGGCAAAGAAGGGACTCATTTTATTTAAAATTGTAGCATCGGCTATATTCATATGGTCTATAGCATAGAAATTGCATATGATTCCTGCCATACCGCAGGTGGATCTAAGCAGAAGTATACCAAGATTCTTACCGCTTACAGGCTTGGGTCTTCCACTTTTCATAAGCATAAAGAATGCAACAAATGCCGCAATCAAATTTCTGAAAAATGCTTTTTCAAATGTAGGCAGATCTCCTGCCAGTCGTACAAAGAGCCCCATTAGTGCAAATCCGAATGCGGCTCCGAGTATATACAATATTCCGATCTTTTTATTGTAATTATTCATATTGAAATTCTTCTCTTGTCTGTTTTTCTCCAAATATCTTACCAAGTTTTTTAAGACAATATAAAAATCCCGGTATAAGGAAGATATCCGCTATAACCCACGCAAGTGGCGACCCCATACATGCCGCAACAAAACCGAAGTACTTAACTCCTGCAAATCCTACGATACCTCTTGCAAACATCTCACATACACCCGAAAGTATTGCAAACATAGGAAATCCCATTCCCTGAATTGAATTTCTCCATACATTTACAAATATAAGTGCAAAGTAAAATCCTGAGTTCCACAAAAGGAATATTCTGGCCTTTTCTATTACATCTGCCTTGGAAGCGTCTATAAAGAGCTTCGGCAACTCTCCGCCGATAAATATCATTAAAACAAATACGATAACCGAATATATTATACCTATTATTGTTGCTACTTTTACGCCTTCTCTAACTCTGTCAAGTTTTCCCGCACCTACATTTTGACCACAGTATGTAGCCATTGTCGCTCCAAGCGCATCGGTTACAGCCACACAGAAGCTGCTTATCTTACTTCCTGCCGTAACGGCAGCCACAGTCACCGCTCCAAGTCCGTTTACCGCCGCCTGCAGTATTACCGAACCTATCGCTGTTATAGAGTATTGCAGTCCCATAGGTACACCCATTGAAAGCAATACTTTGATATGCCTCATGGAGATTTTTCCCTCTCCCGCTTCCGGCTTTAATATATAAAATCTCTTTACCATGAATACAACGCAAAGTATTCCGGATACCAGCTGTGAAATAACCGTAGCGTAAGCGGGACCTGCCACTCCCAGTCCCATCACCTGTATAGATATTACATCAAGCACTATATTAAGAAGTGCTGCAACTATAAGAAAATACAAAGGTGTTTTTGAGTCTCCCAATGCTCTTATAATACTTGCAGTCAGATTATATAAATACATTACAGGAATACCTGCAAATACTATTATTATATAGATATAAGCTTCATCCAGTATTTCATCCGGTGTATTTGTAACTATGAGAATTGCCCTTGTCAATAAACATACTGTCGCCGTCAGTACAACCGAGAAAAAAATCCCCACATATACCGCATTCATAGTGTACTTTCTCAACTCACTATAGTCTTTTGCTCCGAATTTCTGTGCTACAGGTATCGCAAATCCTGCAGTATTTCCTATAACAAATCCGTTTACCATGAAAAATATGGCACCTGTGGAACCCACAGCTGCCAATGAATTAACACCCAAATACTTACCTACCATTACAGTGTCAACCATACTGTAAAATTGTTGAAACAATGTTCCGATAAGCATCGGTATGGCAAATGCCAATATAAGTTTTAACGGATTTCCACGGGTCATGTCCGTAATTCCCTGTGTTTTTATTCTGTATATTCTTTTCCATAACTACCTCAAAACAGTATTTACATTTCTTCAATACTCTTGTTTAAAACCAATTTCAGCTTTTCCATACTGTTATTTAATATAAGTTCCTGTGGGAAATCCATTTCTCTCAATAATATATCACAATTTCTGAAATCGCCTACTGAATCGGCATAATGACTGTCCGTATTACATATGACATTTGTACCATATTTTTTTGCAGCTTCCAGCATCTTTATGGCATTTTCTCTTCCGTTTTGTCTGGCCGAATTAGGATTAAGTGAGGAATTGTTAAGCTCCAGAACAATTCCTCTTTTATTTGCTTCTTTTGCAAGTTCATCGTGATCTATAGGATATCTTCCGTCATCCGGATGTCCTATAATCTTTACAAAACGATTTGACATTGCACCGAAGTATGCATCCATATTCTCCTGTAAGGTTCCCGGATTTATGCAAATGGTATGTAGACTGGCTATAACATAATCAAGTCTTCCCAGAACATTGTTATCTATATCAAGATTGCCCTTAAAATCTATTATATTTGCCTCCACTCCTCTCAAAATCAAGACATCCTTAAACCTTCTCGGAATTACTTTGAAATTCATAAAGTAGATATTTTTGCATGAACCCGGTACAGCCTCACTGTGATCTGAAAAACCATACGCCAAAAGTCCTTTTGCAGCCGCTTCTTCCATATTTTCTTTCAATGTTGAATATGCATGACCGCTGGCGATTGTATGTGTATGCAAATCAAATAAAAAATCCATATTATTTCTTAAAAAGATCTCCAATCTTGTCCATAGCGCTTGAGATTCCTACTTTAGCTATCTGTGTCTTTACACCTGCAACAACTGAATCAAGCTGACCGTCAGGTATATCGATACCTGTAAGTCCTTCGATTGTCTTCTCAGGATCCTTTGCAAGGTTTGATAAAAGTTCAGGATCCGCCTTTGCCTTGTTTATTATATCTGTTACTATTTTTGTGATATCCATATTTTCTCCTTTTTTGTACAACTAAAGCCAAGATTATATAAAGTATCTTGGCTCCGGTTAAATATATTATTGATTTATATTAGTTTCCTGACATCTGCTTTGCAACTTCTTCTGCAAAGTTCTCGCTCTTCTTCTCAAGGCCTTCACCTGTCTCGAATCTGACAAATCCCTTGATAGAGATGTTTGCATTGTTTGCCTTAGCAACCTCTGCAACATAAGCAGCTACAGACTGCTTTCCGTCTGCCGCCTTAACATACTGCTGGTCAAGAAGACAAATCTCTTTAAGCTCCTTCTTAATTCTACCCTCGATCATTCCCATGATAACCTTCTCAGGCTTTGAAGCCTCCTTAGGATCGTTCTTGATCTGAGCTAAGAGAATCTCTCTCTCCTTTGCAAGGTACTCTGCATCAACTTCCTTGTCTGAAGTATACTTCGGATGAAGTGCTGCAACCTGCATTGCAACATTCTTAGCCATCTCTTTGATTTCATCGTTTACAACATCAGTTGTAACATCTACAAGAACACCGATCTTTCCACCGGCATGAATGTATGAAACTACACAACCGGCATTCTCCTCTACCTTCTCGAATCTTCTGATAGACATGTTCTCGCCGATGATTGAGATCATGCTTGAAAGCTTCTCACCTACTGTAAGGCTTGGATCAAGCTCCCACTTCTCGTTCAAGAACTCTTCTGTAGTGTTTGCAGTTGTCTTTAATGCCTGTGCTGCAACCTCTGCAACATAAGTTCTGAACTTCTCATTCTTAGCAACGAAGTCTGTCTCTGCATTAACCTCAAGTACAACCGCTTTCTTAGCATCATCGCTTACACAAACATCTACGATACCTTCAGCTGCTATACGACCTGCCTTCTTCTGTGCTCCTGCAAGTCCCTTCTCACGAAGGAAGTCAACTGCCGCATCCATATCTCCATCAGTTGCAGCGAGGGCCTTCTTACAGTCCATCATTCCTGCGCCTGTCATCTCTCTTAACTCTTTTACCATTGCTGCTGTTACTGCTGCCATTGTAAAACCTCCTAAACATTTATAAATATGACAAGTTGCAAAGCGGTAAAAACCCTCTTTGCAACCCGTCTATAACTCAAATCTCTTTAAAATTAGAACTGTCTGTCGTCCAATTCTTCCTTATCAGGTGCAAATGTCTCACCCTCAAGTGAATCATCGGCAACGTCTTCTGATGTTGAAAGGATCTCACCCTGATTTGCCTCGATAACGGCGTCTGCCATCTTAGCTACGATAAGCTTTACAGCACGGATAGCATCATCATTTCCCGGGATAAGGTAATCAAGCTCATCAGGATCACAGTTTGTATCACAGATACCGATAAGTGGAATACCTAAAGTATGAGCCTCCTGAACACAGATTCTCTCCTTCTTTGGATCTATAATAAATATAGCGTCAGGAATGTTCTTCATATCCTTGATACCGCCGAGGTTCTTCTCAAGCTTCTCCCATTCCTTCTTTAACTGAATAACTTCCTTCTTTGGAAGTAAATCAAATGTACCGTCTTCGCTCATCTCTTCCAACTGACGAAGTCTCTTGATTCTTGACTGGATTGTCTTAAAGTTTGTAAGCATTCCGCCAAGCCATCTCTCGTTTACATAGTACATTCCGCAACGCTCTGCCTCTTCCTTGATAGCATCCTGTGCCTGCTTCTTTGTTCCTACGAAAAGGATCTTTCCACCATCCTTAGCTATGTCTGACATAGCATTGTATGCTGTATCAACCATACCTACACTCTGCTGAAGATCGATAATGTGGATACCGTTTCTCTCTGTGTAGATATATGGAGCCATCTTAGGGTTCCATCTTCTTGTCTGATGTCCGAAGTGAACACCTGCCTCAAGTAACTGCTTCATTGAAATAACACTCATTGTTTTTCTCCTTTGGTTTTTCTTCCATCAAGCTTAAGAAAAGGACCTATGGCACCTCTTTCCCTATTCACTTGATGTGCTTATTTAGCTATAAAATTCTATCATAATATTCATCAGATTGCAACTCTTCTTTTTTATTACCATGATACAAAACCAGACATAATATAAATCCCGCCGCGGCGCCTGCCACATGTGCGGCATTGTCCACACCTGTAGTCCTGAATCCTGTATAAAGCATAAGTGCAAGAGAGATTGCTATCTGTTGTACACTCAAATCCTTTATTCTTCCTCTGTTTACAAGTAAAGCATATAAAAGCGCTCCCACTATACCGAATATCGCACCTGAAGCACCTGCACTTACCGCCACATCACCTGTATAATTCTGAAACCAGTCAGAACCTATATTTGCAAGTATACCTGAGAGCATATATATAATGAAGAATCTCACATGCCCCAGTATATCCTCAAGTTTTCCTCCAAGAAGTACCAAAATAAGCATATTATTGACGATATGTTCTATTCCGAAATGCATAAACATGGAAGTTACAAGTCTGTAATACTCACCGTTTTTAATGTTCTCCGGAAAAGCCGCACCGTATTTGAGCATAACCATGGTACTTTCCGAGCCTCCATGGGTTTCAAGGAAAATAAAATATATAATATTTACAATGATAATGCCGATCGCAACATAATTTTTCTTACCTATTCCAAGTTCCATTATCTGATACACTCTGCTATTTTCTTTGCTGTCTCTTTTTGTACTTCCTTATCCGACTGTCCCGGTACCCAACTTACAATACTTGAGGCGTCATCATATCTCGGTATAACATGTATATGACAGTGGAAAACCGTCTGACCTGCACTCTCCCCTGTATTTGCCAGTGTATTAAATCCTGTAGCTCCAAGAGCCGCCATAGATGCCTTACCCAGTTTTGCAGCCAAAACAATTGCCTTTCCGGCTACATCCTCACCAAGTTCCGTGATATCTCTTGCATGTGTCTTCGGCAATATAAGCATATGTCCCTTGCTTGCAGGTGATAAATCAAGTATCACCTTAAAATTGTCGTCTTCAAAAACTGTATCTGAAGGAATCTCTCCGTTGGCTATTTTACAAAAAATACAATCCATATTTACCTCGCTTTAATCATTATTAGTCCACTCAGGTTCCTGCGGTGTTTCAAAAGTTCCCTTTATATTTGTATCACCGTCTATTGCCACAAGTACTCCTGCCGAATTGGTCTTATACTCCACCTTGTCTACATCTTTTACTTTTCCGTTTGATACTATCTTACCTGATGAGTTCACCACATAGTTTGTAGTACCGCTTCCACTCTCATTCGGCACTGCAAAAACCTGATACTTTAAGGAATCATTTGCTTTTACAAGTCTTCCCTTGTAGTAAAGCTTGTGGTCCTTTGTGCCTGTCAGCCCCCTACCTGTTGAAGCCTGGAAAAAATACTCCTCCGACTTGCCGGTTCCGTCCTTTATCGTTTGCTTACCTTTCATAAGATAGCATTGTGACTCATTTCCGAAATAGTATGCCGAATATGTATTTCCCTGGTAAACCTTTTGAATACCGTATACAGGTGTGCCGTTTTTATTAAACAGATACTGATTTCCCTTTATTTTTTGCAAATCACTAGCATACAATTTTTCATTCTTTGATGCAACAGGCTCCCCTGTGGATGAAAAGTAGAACCATTCAACTGTATGATTGTACTCTCCTAGGAGCTCCTCAGGCGGTTCTGTGGAATACCAGCCTGTTCTTAGAGTTCCGTCCTCATTCATATACTTGAAATTTTTGATGGTAGGATTTGAACCTCCGGAAGTCTGTACCCAGCCTGTAACCAGCTCTCCGTTCTCATTGAAAGCATATCTTACACCGTCTATCTTCTTCTCACCAAATTTTGATCCGTTTGTCAGTACAGGTTTAAACTTCTTTCCTGTATTTGTAAAGTAGAACCACTTTTCATTCGAGGATGAATTAGGCCCTGTTCTTCTTTCTCCCTCATCATTTGGCGGCATAAGTTTATACCAACCGGTCACCATGGTTCCGTCACTTTTTATATAGTAGTTGTCATCAAGTATCCACCCGGTAAGCATCTTTCCGTCTTCATCAAAGTAATAGTATTGATTGTTTATGCTCTTCCAATTGCCTTTGACCGCCTTGCCGCCGGCCTGAAAATAAGCCCAGTAATCCTCACCTCTGTCCTTTAGTTTTCTCCAGCCTTCCACTATAAGACCCTGATTGTCAACATAGTATTTGTCATCGTCCACCCAGCTTTCGGTTGCCATAACTCCTGCATCATTTAAATAACGCCATTTGTCATCTGCACCTTTTCTCCACTCATTCGTTATTTTATTATTATTTCTGTCCAGGTAAGTCCAGTCTGAACCGGATTTTTGCCCAGCCTTCGGCATATGTATTTAAAGGTATTACCAAAAAGTAAACCTAAAGCCAAAACCGGTAAAAAGTATTTTCTTTTTCATATTCTACTCCATATCGTTTATGCTCGTTAAAGTTTATTTAATTCCATACACTCTTTTGTATCATATATTATACACTACAAGGTTGTATTTTTCATTACATTTACCTTAACTAACACAAAAAAACCCTGTCTCTGTCTTAGACAAAAAAACGGGTTTTGTTATATTTTTTTGTAAATTTTTATTCTACAACGTAAGGAAGAAGAGCTATATGTCTAGCCTTCTTGATAGCTACTGTGATTTCTCTCTGATGCTTAGCACAGCTTCCTGAAATTCTTCTTGGAAGGATTTTTTCTCTCTCTGAAATATATTTTCTAAGAGTTGCCACATCTTTATAATCAATAGCCTTTTCCTTATCACTACAGAATGCACAAACTTTCTTTCTCCTGCGTAATCCGTTAGCAGGTCTTCTTCTAGAGCCTTCTGCTCTGTCAGCCTTGTTAAATGCCATGATAAAGTCCCCTTTCTTAATTTTTAACCTAGTTAAATGGTAGACCCTCGTCATCAACTCCGTCCGGAATATTCATAAATCCGTCTGTACTCGCTGATGCCGGTGACGGTCTTGTAGAAGCCTGATAGCTGCTTGAACCATCGCTTGCTCCCTTACTGTCTGCAAATTCCTGAGTATCTATAATGACCTCAGTTGTATAAACTTTTTGACCTTCTTTGTTGGTATAACTTCCTGTCTGAATACGACCTGAAACCAATACTCTCATTCCCTGTCTAAAATATCTCTCTGCAAACTCGCCGGCTTTATCAAATGCAACACATGGTATAAAGTCTGCGTTCTGTTCAGATGAGTCTCCACGTTTGAAACCTCTGTCTACTGCAAGTGTATATCTTGCAATTGCCATAGATCTCTCACCACTTGAATATCTTACTTCCGGGTCTCTTGTTAGTCTGCCCATTAATATGGCTCTGTTCATACAATCTCTCCTTTATATTAAGCTTACTGCTTAACGACTAGGTATCTCACAACTGATTCCATGATACGAACATTTGCCTCTAACTCGTTAGGACAATTGTTATCCTCTGACTGGAACTTAATGAAATAGTAGAATCCTTCTTTTTGTTTGTTAATGTCATAGGCAAATCTCTTCTTACCCCAATCATCGACATTTACAATGCTTCCACCAAATCTTGTGATGTAGTTTTGAACTTTCTCCAGAGCTTCCGCTCTTGCATCATCTTCAAGCTTACCATTAAGCACTAATGCTAATTCATATGTACTTGTCATTTCTTACCTCCTCTTGGTCTCTGGCCTTTGATACTGATATCAAAAGCAAGGATTATGTGTCACAGTACTTAATAATATCATAGTTTATTTTTTATTGCAAGCGATAAATCATTATCTTTTTGCTCTGTTTTTCTGATATTCCGAAGGACTTAAAGAAGTGTATTTTTTAAATACGGTACAAAAATACTTGTAATCACTAAATCCCACTTTTACATGATATTTCGTATATCATTAGATCTGTTTTTTCAAGATAAGATATAGCCTTCTTTATTCTGTATTGACTTAACAAATCCACAAAACTTGTACTAAGCTTTGTCTTTAACTTCCTACTGATATAACTGTTACTTACCTTTAATTCTTCTGCAATATCATTTATACCGAGTCTTTCACTGTATTTATTCTGTATAATTTCATAAACAGATCTTATAATAGAATCCGAGCTTTCTCCGGCTTTTAAAAATATTTTCCAGTCATCTTCTTTTTCTATTATCTTGTCCTTTACACTTTCCTCTATCTTTTTTTGCCTGTTCTTTTTATTTATTTTTATCTGTTATTGATTTTAACAATTCTACAAGCTCGTCCTCGTCTACAGGCTTTTAATAAATATCCAGATGCCCCTGAATTCTATTGCACTTTTGGCATAACCGAATTCCGCATAGCTGGTAAGAATTATACTAAAAAAATCCTTGCCTTGCTTTTTGGCATTTTGTATCATTTCTATTCCTGTCATCTTCGGCATCTTAATATCACTGATCACTATGTCCGGTTCAAGCTCCAGTATCATATCAAGCCCTTCCTTGCCGTCCTTTGCCAATCCCACTATATTGCACCCGTAATCCATCCAATCAAAGGAAATAGCAAGACCGTTTCTTATAATCTCCTCATCTTCAACTATAATAATCTTATGCATATCTCATTCCCCCTGTCTGAAAATTTTCGGCAATACCAAAACAACTTCCGTACCCCTGCATATTTCACTGTTGATTTCAAGTCCATATTCAGTACCGTAGAGAAGTTCTATTCTCTTATGCACATTGTAAAGCCCTATATGATCTGAAAGGTTATACTTCTCCTTCAAATTTACAACCAACTCTTTTAAAAGCTCTTTATCTATACCGACTCCGTCATCTCTTACTGTTATATATACTTTTTCCGATTCTATATAGGCTGATATTTCAACCTTCAGTACTTCCACATTTTCTCCGAATCCATATTTAACTGCATTCTCTACGATTGGCTGTATTATCATCTTCGGCACGCTTACCTCTTTGACTTCATATGAAATATTATCATTAAACTCAAGTCTGTCTCCAAATCTAACTTTCATGATCTCTATATATCTTTTTGCGAAATCAAATTCCTCCTTGAATTTAACTGTGTCCACAGTATTTTGTATACTGTACCTTAAAAGCTTTGACAGGTTTACAACCGTTTTGTCGGCTACCTTTGGATTAAATTTTACCAAGTATCTTATAGACTCCAGTGTATTAAATAAAAAATGCGGATTGAACTGCGACTCCATCATTTGAACTATCGCCATATTATTTTCCAGAGCCATTTTATCATGTCTTTCTATAAGATGTCTTATACTGCCAAGCATCATATTGAAAGAATGTCCTATAGACTTAAATTCATCATCGGATTCTATATCTAAATTTATATCAAGTTTTCCATCCTCTACCTGCTTTAGAGCATCTATAAGCTGATATATTATAGCGGTCTTTTTTGCCGAGAACTTACCTGCACTTGAAGAAATTGCCGCTGCCATTATAATTGCTACGGCAATTATCAACAGCAACATTATTATGCTTATATTCATATAAGTGCTTTGCAATCTGTAATCACATATATCCACGTATCTGTATAATCAACCTTATTGCTTGAAATATAGATCAGGTCTCCATCATTAAAGATTATCCCACTTCTGTCTCTGAAATTTTTAATAATTTTATTCCTGTCATCTACAAATCTCCTTGAATTACTGTATATAACTCTATGAAATTTATTTACAAGTAAAACCGTACTGTTTGTATTGTTAAAAACAACATCAAGATTTTTTTAAGCTCCAACTCATATATACAAAGTCCTGCAAATTCATTATCTCTTATAATCGGCTTTTACTATAAGATATGATGATATCGGTGTATTTTTCCACTCTGTTTCCACCATAAATATATATTATATTTGAACTCTCTCCTATAAATTTCATTTCACTTCCGGTTACCTGATATTTTATGAAATTCTTTTTATCTTCACTTCGTTCTGTACTGTAGAGTATATCAAAAATCATTATTAAAAAAATATAAAATTGTGCCTTTATATTCTTTTTGATTCAGAAAATTATACACTCCTTCTATTACATCAACTTTGTACTGCTTGTTTCTTTGAAAAATTTCCTATATTTATATCCTTTGCAATGTGGCTTGTACTTTCAATATAACTGTTTAATTCTCTTTCAAGCTTTTCTCTTGAATTTAGAGCATATATATTATTATTCCTATAGATATTTACAGATGCAATTAAAATAAATCCAAGTACACATATTATGCACAAAATAAAACAGGGTGTAAGCGCATGAACTATAAGACTTCTTTTTAACTCTTCTTTAAAACTTATCTTTTTATTCATAGCTTACACCCTTTATATCCCATATTATATTTTATTACATTGTAACATCCTTGCTTCCCGATACCTTGAAGAATACCAGAAGTGATATTACTGTTGTCAATGTCAATATACTTGCAAGCGCAGCAGCAGGGCCGTAGCTTGCTCTTATTACTTCATTGTAAATAGCTACAGACATTGTCTTAGTCTTTGAAGTATACAACATCACTGAAGAGCTTAACTCATTTATTATTGTGATCCAACTCAAAATAGCACCTGATGCCACTCCCGGAAGCATCATCTTTGCTGTAACCTTTACAAAGGATTTTGCAGGAGTATCTCCCAAACTTACAGCAGCCTCTTCCATACTTGGGCTTATCTGATAAAGTATAGCAGAGCTTGACCTCAATGTATATGCCAATCTTCTTATTACCAAAGATATAATTATTATAAACGCAGTACCTGCAAGCATCAAAGGTTGATGATTAAATGCTATCAAAAGAGTGATACCCAGAACCGAACCCGGTACTATATATGGGAACATTGCAATACTGTCTATAGCTGAGGTGAGTACACTTCTTCTTCTGACTGTAAGATATGCTATCAACATTCCCAAAGTTATAATGATTACAATTGCAAAGAAGCAGAATACATATGTGTTTGTAACTGCCGCCAATGCTTTATCGGCAACTTTTTTGTAGCTTCCCAAAGAGAATCCGTCCACAAACACCTGCATCTTTGTAGCCTTAAATGATGTATATACTACCATAGCCTGTGGAATTATAGAAAGACCTGCAAGCATATATATGTATATGTAAATAAGTACTTTGAAGATTCCCCTTCGGTTCCTTCGGCTGTATAGGCCTTATTGAACTCATTGTAAATGATTTTGTATTTATATACCACTTTTGTAGGAAGAATACCAAAGCGGTTATAATTATCATTATAGTAGCCATACAAGCCGCAAAGTTTGCAGATCCACCGGACTCACCTACGAACTCAGAATAAACAAGTGTAGGCATAACTCTGTATCCCTCACCTATAAGAGCCGGCGTTCCAAAATCCGCCATACAGTTCATAAATACCAAAAGTGCGGCCGCAACAAGTGTCGGTGTGATAAGAGGCATAATAACCGTAAATACTTTTTTAAGCCCACCACAGCCTAAACTCTCTGCAGCCTCGGAAAGTGCAACGTCTATCTTTTTTAGTGCACCTGATACATAGATATAGATAAACGGATATAGCTTAAGTGAAAATACCAAAAGCATTCCGGCAAATCCGTATATTGAAGGCATGTTTATTCCAAGTGCTTTTTCCAAAAAAACTTTGTAACACTTCCGTTTCTTCCAAGCAAAAGTATCCATGAGTAAGCACCGATAAAGTTCGGACTCATCATTGATATAATAAACAATACCTCCAAGATTCCCTTTCCCTTTATTTTATAAAAAGACATAAAATATGCCAGAGGAACTCCTATCAAAACAGCTATTACAGTTACACTTATCGTAAGTTTAAAAGAATTTATAAGTGCACTGATATAATATTTCTTTGAAAAGAACTGAATATAGTTCATCAAAGACCATGCACCGCTTTTACTGTCTTTAAAACCGTCTAAGAACAGGCTTAGTAAAGGATAAATAAGGAAAAATTGCAAATATTATAATTATTAATATCGTAACTATATTCCAGAAATCTAATTTAATCTTCTTATTCAGCATACTTTACCACATCCTTTATAAGACTCTTTTCCATATCCTTTGTAAATATATTGATTTTCTTCTTGTTCGGAAGAAGTTTAATACTCTCTCCCTCATCAAATATCCTGTCCGCCTGACCAAGATCTTGAGAGTATTCAATACTCGGCTGATCATCAAGCACCATTCCCGGTGCAAACTCGAGGAAATAGTTAGTATATTTTCCAAGGAAAACTCTGCTTAGAATCTTACAATCAATTCCGTTTTCAGAAATAGAAAACTCCTCAGGTCTTACAGATATTACTACTTCTTCTCCATCCACGGCTTCACTTGATATATTGTCCATAAATATACTGTATCCGTCATTAAATACTACTTTGTAGCCTCCATCTGCACTCTTTAGAGTTCCGTGGAAAAGATTTGAATGTCCGATAAATGTTGAAACAAATGCATCATAAGGTCTGGCATAGATATCCTGCGGACTGCCTATCTGTCTGATAATACCTTCTTTCATTACAGCTATTCTGTCCGATATCGCAAGCGCCTCTTCCTGATCATGAGTTACATATACTGTAGTTATTCCTATCTGCTTTTGTACATCTCTTATGGCACTTCTCATTTCTATTCTAAGCTTTGCATCAAGATTTGAGAGCGGCTCATCCATTAAGAGCACCTGCGGATGTATAACAATCGCTCTTGCAAGTGCAACTCTTTGTTGCTGTCCGCCTGACAACCTCTCAGGCAGCCTGTCCTGATACTCTTCTATCTTTACTATCTTGAGTATCTCATCCACTCTTTGTTTCATCTCTGCCTTAGGCACTTTTCTTATCTTAAGCCCGTACTCTACATTCTGTCTTACTGTAAGATGCGGGAAGATCGCATAACTTTGGAAAACCATTCCTATGTTTCTGTTTTGTGCCGGTGTATCATTTATAATTTTATCATCAAATGCTATTGTACCGCCCTCTATTGAATTAAATCCTGCTATCATTCTGAGTAATGTTGTCTTTCCGCAGCCTGAAGGGCCAAGCAATGTGAAGAACTCTCCGTTTTTAATGGTAGTGGACAAATCCGGTATTATCGTTATATCACCATATTTTTTTACAACATCTTTTACATTTATACTAACGCTCATATTTTTCTCCCGATATATAATATTCTTTCCAATTAAAGAAAGAGCTGCCGCCAACACAACTCTTACAAGTTATATCTAAATCACTTTAGCTTTTACTTGTACCGTCCTGTATTATGCGGCAGCTTTTTCATAATTTATTTTGTAAATATTTCTTTGAATTTGTCCAACCATTCCGACTTATGCTCAGCTGTGTTGGTCTCGTCGTCAGTGATAACCTTGATTTCACTCATAGGCTTCATAGCATTGCCTGCTTCAACGTCTTTTCTGATACTTCTACGATACTGTGTATTGTTCATAAATTCCTGTGTCTCTTTATTTGTCAACCAGTCAAGGAAAATCTGAGCGCTTCTCTCATTTGCACAGTTCTTTATTATATATGCACCGTCTCCTCTAAAGATAACACCTTCATTCATGTACACCACTTTTACAGGCGAACCTGCTCCTACATACTGTGCAGCGCCCTGCTCGAATGTAAGACCTACTGTATACTCACCGTCCGCTACTCCCTTATAAACTGCTGATGAACCTCCAAGAAGCTTTCCGTCCAACTGGTCTACAAGCTTTTCTACATAGTCCCATCCCTTATCAGGATCACCGTTACCCATAGCGTACAGCATATTAACAAGGTGCTCAAATGATGAAGATGACGCTGACGGCTCTGCAAAAGCTATCTTTCCTTTGAGTTCAGGATTTAATAAATCCTCATAGCCTTCAACTTTGATATCTCCTATCAAATCTGTGTTTACCATGATTACAGAAGGTATTGTATCAAATCTTGTAAGATTACCCTCTTTATTCTTGTACTCATCATAGAATGCATCTTCATTTACACATTTGTAATCTGCAAAATACTCACTCTTATTCTTTACTGTACCTATTGTTCCTGACCACAGTACATCAGCCTGCGGGTTATCAGCCTCTGTCTCGATTCTTTTAAGAGCATCTCCGGTTCCCATTGCAAGGCACTCCGCCTCTATTCCGGTTTCCTCTTCAAACTTTGTGATCATCTCATCGATCATAGACTCGGTCAAAGGACTGTATATAACAAGCTTTCCTGTTTCTTTAAGATCCCCGTCCTTTGTATCCTTGCTTTCAACCTTAGCATCGGAACTTGCCGTTCCCTCACTCTTTTGACCTGAACAAGCCATAAGACTTAAAGCTGTCATAGCTGCCAAAGATATTGCAATTACTTGCTTTTTCATAAATATTCCTCCGTTACGTAAAACTTATATAGTGATTATATCTTTATAAAAAAAGTAAAAATAAACCTAATAATAAGTCGATATATCCAAAATTCTGAACTTCTTATCCACGGATACTTCTTTTTAAATTTTTCTGCATTGTTTTATCAGCTGTTTTTCATTATAATAATTTATACGAATAAAGTTTTTTAGGAGCATTACTATGTTAATACAGTTTAGTGTCACCAATTTTCGCTCTATAAAGGATAAAGTTACATTATCCATGCTTGCAGGTAATGTAAAGGAGCATCCTGAACATTTAATCTCATATGCGAATGAAAAAAATATTTGAAATCCGCTGTTATATATGGTGCTAATGCTTCAGGTAAGTCCAATATAATCAGAGCTTTTTCTTTTATGGTTGATTTTGTATTAAATTCTCATAATTTACAACTACATAAAAAGATACCCCGCTATCCGTTTCAATTTGATAAAGATACCCAATATCTTCCCGGTAAATTTGAAGTTATTTTTTTATGTCAAACGGTATCAGCTATGCCTACGGTTTTTTTCCATAAATGATGATGAGGTTATAGATGAATATCTTTATCATTATCCAAAAGGAAGACAAGCTATAATATTCGAACGCAGTAATACAAGAGATTTCCGTTTTGTCAAAGATGTATCTAAACAAAATTCATTTAAAGAACGTACATCTGCAAATAAATTATATCTTTCTGTTGTCGCAAATTGGAATTATTCTGAAGTTATTCCTGCTTTTTGAATGGTTTGCATCATGTCAATTTTTTTACAAAAGATATTAGAACAACTTCTTCAAAAATTTGAAAAATATCGATTTTAAAAAAACAGTATTTTATCTATGCTGAAAGTTGCTGATTTTGGTATAAATGACTTGATTTTAAAAAACTCCGGTGATTTGAATTACATCGATTCCGTATTTCCTACAGATAATTTAAAAACTGTTCACCGTGTATATGATACTAACGGGCAACCTTCTTATTATGATTTGAATATAGGTGAAGAATCTGACGGCACAAGAGCATATCTGGAAGTGATTTGTTTTGCCAAAAAGGCTCTGGATGAAGGTACGGTATTTATAGCTGATGAAATAGATGCACATTTGCATCCGCTACTTACAAAGCATCTTATATCGCTTTTTAACAGCAACGAATCTAATGCAAAGAATGCACAGTTGATTTTCACTTCTCACAGTACTATGTTATTAGATTCCGACACTCTAAGAAGAGATCAAATTTGGTTTACAGAAAAAGAAGAAGAAACTGCAGTTACTAATCTCTTTTCGCTGTATGATTTTCCTATAAAAAAGGGAACCGAAATAGAAAAGGGGTATCTATTAGGCAGATATGGTGCCATTCCATTTATAAAAAGAGGTGAATAAATGCCAAGAATAAAACTTGAAAAAAGAGGGCAACAGAAACGCAAAATTAAGCCGGTTATATTGATTATAACAGAGGGTTCAAAAACCGAACCGATGTATTTTGATAACTATCGTACACGACAAACCAACATAGATGTTCGTATAGTAGGAAATAAATCTGACGGAGCAAAAACTGATTATGATCATCTTCTAGACAAAGCCGTTGCATACAAAAAGGAAGAGCAAATCTCCATTGAATATGGTGACAGTACCTGGATTGTTGCCGACGGTGATATTGATTTTTAAAACACAAGGTGCTTTAGATACAAAAAAACAAGAAGCTGTTACATGCCAGAGAAAAAAAGCTCGTTCTAAGGATATTGAAATCATAATTTCAAACCCCTGCTTTGAGTTTTGGTATTTATTACACTTTATGTATAGTACAAAACATTTTAACGACTATAGGTCAGTCCAAGCGGAGCTAAATAAATATATACCAAACTATGAAAAGTCCAAAGATATATATTCTCAGTTATCACCTTATACCGGCAAAAGCAACCGAACATGCAAAGCGAATAGAGAGGAGCCATGTTAATAATGGGTATAGTCTTCCATTTGGATTAGATGTATCCCCATACACAGATGTATATAAGCTTTATAGAAAAGTTCCTAATATCTATCCAACAACTTAAATACAATATTAAAAGGGGCTGTCGGGAAATGGCAAACTACAAAGAGGGAGGAGTAACTCAAAATGAGTCACTCCTCCCTAAATTTTTACATAAAAAAAGATGGCTAACGACAACCATCTTTTCTCCGTTACATGTTATAATGTAACTATGCTCACAGTTAATTATTATAACGACTTTTTTTGAAATAGGTCAACAGAAAAATCAACTTTTAGTTTCTATGAATTGAGTTTACCCGATGACGATCCAGTCTATACCCTAAAAAAAGTTATGGAGGATTTAGATTTTTCCGGACTGTTAGCCAATTGTTCGGACAAGGGAAGAACGGGGTACAATCCAATCATGATGTATGCAGTTATTACTTATGCAAATATGCGAGGAATTCGTTCTATTGATCGTATTGTAGATTTATGCGAAAGAGATATTGCTTTTATCTGGCTTACTCAAGGGAGGAAGCCTAAAAGAGATGCCTTTTATGATTTTAAAGGTAAGAAACTTACTTCAGATATCCTAGATGACTTAAACTATCAGTTTATGAGACGATTACAAAAAAAGAAGGGTTTGTAACATTAAAAAGAATTATTTATCGATGGAACGAAAAATAGAAGCTAATGCTAATCGTTATACTTTTGTATGGCGTGGAAGCATTAATTATCATCTCGCAGGTCTGCTGGATTCTATTGATAAGCTTTATTCAGACTATAATTCTTTTTTACAAGATAATGGATTTGGTGAGAAGTATGAGCTTGGAAATGCACAAATGTTTGTGATTGACGGGATTGATAAAGTTAGAGATATTATTGAAAAGAACAGAAAAAGAAAGATTACAAAACATAAAAAGCTATCTAATAACCGTATTATAGAGATTGATAACTGCTCGCCTCTTGAAATACTTAAGCTTCAGAAAAACCTTATGACTATTGCTGACGAAGAAAGTATTGTATTTGTTAACGGAAAGGGTAAGAGAAAACCAAAACTTCAACAACTCTATGAAGAGCTTGAACACTGTGGACAGCGATTAATGAGTTATAAAGAATGCTTTGAAATTATGGGGAAAGATAGAAACAGCTATTCCAAAACTGATTTGGAAGCAACCTTTATGCGAATGAAGGAAGATCATATGTTGAACGGGCAGCTAAAGCCGGCATACAATGTACAGATAGCAGTAGAGAATTATTTTATTGTACATAGTTATGTAAGTAATGATCGTACAGATTATAATACATTAATTCCGGTTCTTGAAAAGCATAAGGAAGCATTTGGAGAAGTACTTGAAGAAGTGACAGCAGACAGCGGCTATTGTAGTGAGAAAAACCTCTTATATCTGAAAGAAAATAAGATAGACAGTTATATAAAACTGCAGGATCATGAGAAAAGAAAAACAAGAGCTTACAGTAAAGATATAGGTAAATACTACAACATGAAGACAATGGTATTTGAAGATGAGCAAGTCTATATCTGTCATGACGGTCGTGAAATTAGACATATCAACACAGAAAAGAAAAAACAGAATGGTTATACACAAACATATGAAGTATATGGATGTTTAGACTGTAGTGGATGTGAACATAAGTCTAAATGTTTATACAAATATAACCCTGATAAAGATATTGATAAGAACAAAGTGATGAAGATCAATGAAGTATGGGAAGAGCTTCGAGAGAAATCACATGCTAACATACAGAGTGAAAAAAAGGCATTCTGAAACGACAAATACGCTCTATTCAAACAGAAGGTCATTTTGGAGATATTAAAGAGAATGAAGATTTTAGACGCTTTAACTATCGTTCTTCAGATAAGGTATATAAAGAATTTATGCTTTTTGCAATAGGAAGAAATATAAATAAATATCATCGTTTTCTCTGCGCAAAACTAAAGAAATTTGAAGGTAAACTACAGGAGAAAACCGCATAGTAAAAAATGCAAAAGCAAAATTTCAGCTAAGGGGGTTTTATGCCCAAAAATAGACAGCATAATAGAAAAAAACAAAAATATCCTGACAAAGTCACAAAGCCAAAAATGCCTTGTATTTGTCAGGATATTTCTATTTAGTTCTGTAGGAATTAAAAATTCAGTATTTCCCTGACAGTCCCTTCTTTATTTTCTACACTATTCATCTCCCGCATTTCTTGCAGGGCAACCTAGGCTCTGCCATGTAAGGTATGCAATAATAAACTTATCTATATCTCCATCCATAACAGCACTTACATTTCCACTTTCCGCTCCGGTTCTGTGATCCTTTACCATTGTATACGGCTGCATTACATAGGAACGGATCTGATTTCCCCAGCCTATGTCCTTTACATCACCTCTGATATCTGAAAGTTTTTCAACATTTGCCTGCTGTTTTAACATAAAGAGCTTAGCTTTAAGCATCTGCATAGCCTTGTCCTTGTTTTGGAACTGGCTTCTTTCATTCTGACACTGTACTACCACACCTGTAGGGATATGTGTGATTCTTATTGCTGAAGAAGTCTTATTGATATGCTGACCTCCGGCACCTGATGAACGATACGTGTCTATCCTCAAATCATCAGGATTGATATCCACATCAAGGTCTTCTTCAATATCCGGCATGATATCACAGGACACAAATGATGTCTGACGCTTTCCCGCCGCATTAAAAGGCGAGATACGAACAAGTCTGTGCACACCATGCTCACTTCTAAGATAACCGTAGGCATTTAAACCGTTTATCTGTAATGTAACAGACTTTATACCTGCCTCATCACCTTCAAGCATATCCAAAACTTCTACAGTGTAGCCTTCTTTGCCGCCCATCTTGTATACATTCTGTAAAGCATTGAACACCAGTCACAAGACTCCGTTCCGCCTGCACCTGCATTAAGTTTCATGATGGCATTTGATGAGTCATATTCACCTGTAAGCAGTGTAGCTATCTTAAGTTCATCTATCTCTTTTGTAAATGCTTCAAGCATACCTTCTATCTCAGGTATAAGGCTCTCATCATTTTTCCCTCATAGCCCATCTCTATAAGGACTCCGATATCTTCGTATTCGGACTTTAACTTATTATATTTTTCGACAGTATCCTTGAGCTGTTTTGCCTCTCTCACTATCTTGGTACTTTCCTTCGGATCATCCCAAAATGTAGGCTCTTCCATGGCTCTATCAAGCTCAATTATCTTTTTTTCCTTACTGTCTAAGTCAAAGTGAATCCCTCACTTCCAGCAATATTTTTTCGTAGGATTGTAGTGTGGTTTTAAAAACCGTCTAATTCTACCATTTGCTCACCCACTTTCATTTTTTTCTAAATATCCAATTGAATATCAACGACATTATATTAAAGTTTTAAGATTATGTAAACATTATCTGTTTAATATCTCCATAAACTCATCACCTGTGATCGTTTCCTTCTCATACAGGAAATGAGATATTTCTTCAAGCTTATCTCGGTTTTCCAAAAGTATCTGCGCAGCTTTCTCGTGCTGAGCTTTTACCAAAGCCACGACCTGTTTGTCTATAACCGCCGCAGTCTCAGCCGAAGCCGCCAAAGAAGTATCACCTCCGAGATACCTGTTGTTAACTGTCTCAAGTGCAACCATATCAAAGTCCTTACTCATTCCGTATCTGGTAATCATAGCTCTTGCAAGTTTGGTAGCCTGTTCTATATCATTTGAAGCTCCTGTGGAAACATCTCCGAATACCACTTCCTCTGCTGCTCTTCCGCCTGTAAGAGTGGCAATCTTATTTTCAAGCTCACTCTTTGTCATCAGATAATGATTACCTTCATCCACCTGCATGGTGTATCCGAGTGCTCCTGAAGTTCTCGGAATAATGGTAATCTTTGTAACCGGCGCCGAATTGGTCTGCTTTGCAGCTACAAGTGCATGGCCTACTTCATGATATGACACTCTCCACTTCTCTGCATCAGTCAATATAGAATTTTTTTCTTTTGATACCCTGCGATAACAACCTCAATACTCTCTTCAAGATCGGACTGATTTGCAAACTTTCTGTTGTCTCTAACCGCTCTTAGTGCAGCCTCATTTATAATATTTGCAAGCTCCGCACCAGAGGCACCGGAAGCCATTCTTGCAATCAGCTTAAAGTCAACATCATCTGCAATCTTTATCTTTTTGGCATGAACCTTGAGTATTTCCTCTCTACCCTTTAAATCAGGGAGTTCTACAGGTACTCTTCTGTCAAATCTTCCCGGTCTTGTAAGCGCCGGGTCAAGTGCGTCAGGTCTGTTGGTAGCCGCCAAAATCATAACACCTGAATTTCCCTCAAAGCCGTCCATCTCTGTTAAAAGCTGGTTGAGAGTCTGCTCTCTCTCATCATTTCCGCCTATTTGACCGTCTCTTTTCTTACCTATAGCATCTATCTCATCAATAAAAACTATACATGGCGCTTTTTCCTTTGCCTGTTTGAAAAGGTCTCTTACCTTTGAAGCCCCCATACCTACAAACATCTCAACAAACTCGGAACCCGACATTGAGAAGAAAGGAACATTTGCCTCACCTGCTACAGCCTTTGCAAGCATAGTCTTACCTGTTCCCGGAGGTCCTACAAGAAGTATTCCTTTAGGCATTGAAGCACCGATATCCCTGTACTTACTCGGATCATGTAAGTAATCCACTATCTCTGTAAGATTTTCCTTAGCTTCATCCTCACCTGCCACATCTTCAAATTTGATTCCTTCCAAAGACTTAACATATACTTTGGCACCGGATTTGCCCATATTTCCAAACATCAAAGAGTTTGCACTGTTTTTATCAAACATTCTCTTTGAAATTCTGTTCCAAAGGAAATAGAATAATACCAGCGGAAGAACCCAACTCAAAAAGTGCATCCACAAAGGGTGAATCTTTTTCTGACTATTTCACTTGAAAAACTGTACTCCTGCATTATGCAGTCTGTCTGTAAGTCCCGGATCATTCATAAGCCCTGTCTTATATACCGTCTTATCATTGGTTCCTGTAAAAAAAGAATTTGATTTGTCTGTATATCAACTTTTGAAATTTCTTTATTCTCAGTCATGGTCATAAATGTACCATAGTCTACCTGCTTTTATCTGCCCTTCCTTTATAAACGGAAGTACCATAAAGTTTATTGCCGTCATTATTATTAATACTATTACATAATAATATATGAAAGGCCTTCTGTTTTTTTGGGATCATCTATCATATTACCTCCTTTTTTTGATAATATAATCAACCTTATTTACTGTTATCCAACCTTTTTTTAAAGGTTGTTGTTAGCACTATATCATCTCGAGTGCCAACTGTCAATGTAAATATATGGTTAGATTGTATTCAATCTAACCATATATCAATCTTTATGCTACCTTTTCAAATTTTATCTCAACCTTGAAAAGATCACCGTCTATAATTATCTCAAACTTTCCGCCTTGCAGTATGGTCAAAGACTTTGCTATAGAAAGCCCAAGTCCGCTGCCTTCAGTGGTTCTTGATACATCACCTCTTACAAATCTTTCTGTAAGCTCATCAGGCCTTATATTTAACGGATTTTCGGATATATTTTTTATAACAAATGTTGCTCCCGTATTGTCCGAAATAACATCGATATAAATTCTTGAGTTCTTTGCGGCATATTTAAATGCATTATTGTAAAGGTTTTCCAAAACTCTCCAAAGATGTCTTCCGTCGGCCTTTATCATTACTCCGCTTGAAGGAGTATTTGAAATAATTGAAAGCCCTTTCTCACTGAACTTTTCTTCAAACTCTCCGTTTGTTTGATTTATCATTTCAACCAGATCAATATCTCTTAGATCTACCGATATATTTCCGCTTGAAACCTTACTTGCCTCAACCAGATCCTCAGTCAGGTTCTTTAAATGCTGTGACTTTACGGAGAGTATATCCAGATATTCCTGTATTTTGGCATTTTCAGGTTTTTCTCTCTTTATAAGATCGACATAATTTATTATTGAAGTGAGCGGTGTTTTGATATCATGTGACACATTTGTTATCAAATCGGCTTTTAATCTCTCACTCTTTACCTGATCGTTGATAGCCCCCTGGAATCCCTTACTTATATTATTGAGATCCTTTACAACACTTGCCTCTCTTCCGGCAAACTCATCTTCATTGAGTCTGTATCTTGTATCACCGCTTGCAATCTCTTTTTATAGCTTCGGCAATGCTGTCAAAAGCTATAGCTGTTTTATAAATCTTATTAAATATAATAAAATTTACAACTAAAAAAATATAATAAAGCAGATAAATATCATCAATCTTCCAAGAAGTCTCTTTTTCATTTATTGTTGTTACAAGGAAAAAAATGTAACCGCAATAAAAATCCACAAGCATCAAAAACAAGAAAAATTTGATCCCCATTTTTTTCTTAAAACTTCTTTTTAACATATATACGGAAAAAAACTTTTCCTTAATCACTTTTTGTGTATGAGTTTTTTTCCACAAAAAGTCCGGCCTTATACTCTCTTACAATTGAAAATACTATCGGTAGTGCAACAATATAAACAGAAGCATAATTCAGCATCTGATTTGCAAAATTCCAATGTTTTTTTCTATATAAATATGTAATACTTTCTGCCCTATAAAATTGTTTGCGGCAAAAACTAAAACTATTCCAAAGGTCAGTAACAGTATTTTCACTTCAACCGGAATAATATCAAAAAGCTTATTTATTTTTATGCCCTTTTTACCCTCGCTGTGACCGCTGAAAATAAGAAGATAGGCCATACTTAAAGACATCAAAAATAAGTCCTACGGTAGCCGATACCAATCCTATGGAATATGCTCTCCTCTGCCTCAAATAATCCACATTTGCTAAAAGCATATGCATCTGTAGCGGTATATACGGTATTCACTGCGATATATACTTTATAAGGCTTCGGCAGTTTATCTGTAAGTTTTTCCGCCTGATACGACAACTCTTTCGGTATTTCACTCAAGTTCGTGTCCACCATCATTCCCTGCGAAGACGTTATGGCGTACTTTCCGTATCCATAAACACTCTTAATATTAAGTGTTCTGTCATTTGTATATACAATATCACCATACTCAAGTCTGTACCTGAAATTTGAAGGGGTAAGAATAAATCTTTCATAGGCATTGTAATATTTTGAAAGCAAGACAAGACTCTCTGTTATAATTGTCTTCATACTTATATATGCATCACCCGGTTCAACAAGACCTGAAGTATCCGCATATGTTCTGTAATTAACAAAATATGATGTATCTTCTATCTGATTTACCAGACTTTGATCTCACAATGCTGACCTGAAAAATGCTCATCTATATAAAAATCCATGTCTCTTGGCATATTCTATTATTGCACCTACAGTAAAATCCACATCATTGCTTGGGCCCATATTCAGACCGAAAACATCCTTATTTACGTCAAATTTACCGTCCGTTTCAAAGATATCCTTTAAATTCGCATACGAAAAAAGCAATGAAACATCGGAGTCAAACTGTGTTCTGAATGCAGGAGAATCATCATATTTCTCCGCATTTATCCACAGCAGACCCCTATTGAAATTTTCATTACAATAAATAATTGAAATACCTATAACAAAAACTATGAAAGCCGCTATATGTAATATGGTTACCCATACTTTCATCCTGCTTTTTGATAAAAATGTATTCTTATCCATATCAGCTTTGTTTTTCAATCTTGTATCCTACTCCCCATACAACTTTCAAATATCTTGGCTCCTTAGGATTTAACTCTATTTTTTCTCTTATATGTCTTATATGTACAGCCACTGTATTGTCTGCTCCGATAGCCTCTTCATTCCAAATCTGCTCATATATTTCATCAATTGAGAACACCTTTTCCCGCATTCTTTGCAAGAAGCAAGAGTATATTGTACTCTATAGGTGTAAGCTTTTATAAGCTCTCCTGCGATTGTAACTTCCTTGGTCTCATCGTCAATTTCAAGGTCGCCTACAACAACCTTTTGTGACTCAGGCACAGACATGTTTCCAAGTTTTTTTATATCTTCTAAGTTGACTCTTTACTCTTGCAACAAGCTCAAGAGGATTAAAAAGGCTTTTGTAAGATAATCATCCGCACCGATATTCAGTCCTAAAAATCTTATCTGCATCCTCAGATTTTTGCCGAAAGCATTATAATAGGCACAGTGCTGTTCTCCCTTATCTTCATCGTAGCTCTTATTCCGTCCAGTACAGGCATCATAATATCTATTATAAGCAAATCAACTCTGTGTTTTTGCCATCAATTTTACCGCTTCCTCACCGTCATAGGCTGTAAGCACTTCAAACCCCTCCCTGAAAGATAGATTTTTTTATTGCATCTACTATCTCTCTGTCGTCATCACATACCAATATTAATTCCATTGTTCCACCTTTTATATCTTGATTTGATTTTTTTATTTTGATTTAGTTTAAATTATAACTGTTTACATTATACCATTTGTTTTAATATAAAAAAATGAATATTTTCTAACAGTTTTGTAGTTTTGTAATTATAAACCTAAAGTGTTAATTTTTTTGTGTCTTATAAAGGAAATATATGAATAGAGATGAATTTTTTTAAAAAGAAGCCATAAAGCAGGCAAAAAAAGCCGGAGATATAGGCGATGTTCCTATAGGCTGTGTGATTGTTTTTTTGAAGATAAGATAATATCAAGAGGATATAATAGAAGAAACAAGGACAAGAGTACACTCTCTCATGCTGAAATTATTGCAATAAAAAAAGCATGTAAAAAGCTTGGAGATTGGAGACTTGAGGATTGTACCATGTATATAACGCTCGAGCCCTGTCCGATGTGTGCAGGTGCAATAGTCCAGTCCAGAATAAAAAAGGTAGTTCTCGGCGCCATGAATCCGAAAGCCGGATGTGCCGGTTCCATTATAAATATTTTACAAACAGACGGCTTCAACCACAAAACGGAAGTAGAGCTTATATCCGGCCCTCTTCATAACGAATGTTCCGGTATGCTTACCTCCTTTTTTAAATCGTTAAGACAGAGCAAATCATAAAAACAACCGGGAGAGTCAAACTATATTGACAGTCCCGGTTTTATACTTACTCTTCCACTATCTTCGCATCTTTTATTCTTCCATATGTATTAGGGCCTTCTTCATAAGTCTCAAATACACCTTCCACAGTGACAAGAGTATCTTCTTCAGGACAGTTTTCATGTCTGTTCATTTTTTCATCCGCCCAAAGCAGTTCCAACCCCTGTGCACAGCATGCCGCCGCATCTTTTATCATACAGAAATGATAATATACATCCTTATCCTTACTATATGAAGAATAATAGTTTCCTCTTATTTTAAAGCTCTTGCCTATATATGACTTGGGATCTATCATCATCTGATATACTGTAGCGTATACCATATCCGCACCCATAACGGTCAAATCGTAGTCTACTTCTCCATCTTTTTTTACGGATTCACTCTCTGCCTCTGTACTGTCCTCATTTGTATTACTCTCATTTGCTATTTTGCTTTCAGCAACTGTCTTTTCATTATCAGCTTTACCTGCACTGCCGCACCCGACCAGGAAAAGGCAGGAAAGCACTATTATAAACCTCTTCGTAAGTATTTCCTCCTTTGTTTATTATGTCTATTATTATATTTTCTTCATCTAAATATGTACAGTTAAAAATTTATATACTGTTTTTTTAAATAATTGTTGCTTATTTTTTTATCAATTAATTATCAAACCTATTCTACTGTATAAATTCAACTAAATATTTTGTTTTTTTATGTATTCTTACAATATTTTTTTGTTGACCTAAATTTTTTTAGTTTGCTATTGATTTGCTTTTGTTAAAGGTGCTATATTATAGATACCTAAAAAAATTTTTAGGTATTCAAATAATAAAGGAATGGCAATAGTGAATTTTATGAAAAGAGATGATTTGACTTTAGAATCTTTGGTAATGATTGCTCATGGTATCGCCAGACATTTCGGCAATGACTGTGAAGTCTGTATTCATGATTTACAAGCTGACGATCTGGAACACACTATTTGCTATATCATCAATGGTCATGTAACAGGAAGAAAAAAATCGGTGACGGTGCTTCAAAGATAGTTCTCGGAACTCTTGAAGCCTTAAAAAAAGGAGAAAACGTAAGTGATCACCTCGGATATAAGACTCATACCACCGACGGCAGGATATTAAAATCTTCCTCCGTATTCTTAAAGGATGAAACCGGTAAGTACAGATTTATTCTTGGTATAAACCATGATATGACAAATTTCATAAATGCTCAGGCAACACTCTCAAGTATAGTTGAGAATTTTGAAGCTGCCGAAGAAGACGTTTATGGACAAATCCCACTTAGTGTAAATGATTTGCTTGAAAATCTGATAGAACAAAGCGTAAGGATTGTAGGAAAGACACCTGCCCTTATGACAAAGGATGAAAAGATTAAGGCTATTAAATTTTTACAGGATGCCGGTGCTTTTCTCATCACTAAGTCAGGGGACAAGATTTCTCAATTTTTTGGAATTAGTAAATTCACACTGTATAGCTACATTGAACAGGCTAAGACAGTTAATGAATAATAGCATTTTTGCTAAACAATTTAGGAGGTTTAAAATTTCATGTCACAACTAAAATGGGTCTTAAATAATATGCCCAAAACAGAGGATGCCAATCTTCCGATAATGTCTGTGGAAGAAGTAACAAAAGCGAAAGCATTCCATGAGAGCTTTCCTCAGTATACTCAAACACCATTGGCTGATTTAAAGGAAATGGCTGAATTCCTTGGATTAGGAACAGTAAAGGTAAAGGATGAGTCTTACAGATTCGGTTTGAACGCATTTAAGGTTCTTGGCGGTTCATATGCTATCGCTAAGTACATAGCTGATGAAATGAATGTAGATGTATCTGAACTACCTTATTCAGTCCTTACATCCGACGAGTTTGCAAAGAAATTCAAACCTGCTACATTCTTCTCTGCTACAGATGGTAACCATGGTCGTGGAGTAGCTTGGGCAGCAAATAAGTTGCATCAAAAATCGGTAATTATCATGCCTAAGGGTTCAACTGAGACAAGACTCAATAACATCAAGGCTGAGGGTGCTGATGCTTGGATTTCAGATGTAAACTATGATGAGTGCGTTCGTGAGGCTGCAAAGCTTGCTGCCGGTGTTGAGCACGGTGTTGTGGTTCAGGATACAGCTTGGGAAGGCTATGAGAAGATTCCTGCATGGATCATGCAAGGATACGGTACTATGGCGCTTGAGGCTGATGCTCAGTTTGCCGAGAGACCTACTCATGTATTTGTTCAGGCAGGTGTAGGTTCACTTGCAGGTGCAATGGTCGGTTACTTTGCTAACAAGTACAAAGAGAACCCACCTGTAATGGTAGTTGTTGAGGCTGAGGCTGCAGCTTGTCTTTACAAGGGTGCAAAGGCTGCTGACGGTGATATAAGAATAGTAGATGGAGATATGGATACAATCATGGCAGGTCTTGCTTGCGGTGAGCCGAATATCACATCTTGGGACATATTAAAGAATCATGTGACATGCTTTATAGCTGCTGAGGATATCGTGGCTGCAAGAGGTATGCGTATGCTTAACGCTCCTTTAAAGGGAGATACTCAGGTTCTTTCAGGTGAGTCGGGAGCCGCTCCGTTCGGTGCACTCGCTACTATCATGATGGATGATGAGTACAAGGAGCTTAGAGAGAAACTAAACTTAACCAAGGATTCTAAGGTATTACTCTTCTCAACTGAGGGTGACACTGATCCACAGCGTTGGAGAAATATTATCTGGGAAGCTAAGGAAAGATAAGATAGTTATATATTGAAGGAGGAACAATACAATGGGTAAATTATCAAGTGAAGAGTTAGAGAAGATCAAAGCTTTAGCTGAAGGCTACAAGGCTGATATGACAGCTTTCCTTCGTGCTATAGTTGCCAATCCGGGCGAGTCATCTGACGAGGCTGCTCACGTTGCTACAATTAAGGCTGAGATGGAGAAGGTAGGCTTTGATGAAGTTAAGGTTGATCCACAGGGAAATGTTATGGGATTCATGGGATCAGGTAAGACTCTTATCGCTTTTGACGGACATATTGATACAGTAGGTATCGGAAACATCGACAACTGGAACTTCGATCCTTATGAGGGATTCGAGGATGATGAAGAGATCGGCGGTCGTGGTGTTTCAGATCAGCTTGGTGGAACAGTTTCTGCAGTATATGTGCAAAGATTATGAAGGATCTCGGTCTTCTTAACGACAAATATCGTGTAATGGTTGTAGGTACAGTTCAGGAAGAGGACTGTGACGGTCTTTGCTGGGAATATATCTACCATGAGGATAAGATCAGACCTGAGTTCGTTGTATCTTCAGAGCCTACAGACGGCGGTCTTTACAGAGGACAAAGAGGACGTATGGAGATCAGAATCGATGTTAAGGGTGTTTCTTGCCACGGTTCAGCTCCTGACAGAGGTGACAATGCTCTCTACAAGATGGCTGATATCTTAAGAGACGTTCGTGCACTTAACAACAATGGTGATGCAGAGTCTACAGACATCAGAGGTCTTGTAAAGATGCTTAACCCTAAGTACAATGATCAGTGGAAAGAAGCAAGATTCCTTGGTAGAGGAACTGTTACAGCTTCACAGATCTTCTATACATCTCCTTCTCGTTGTGCAGTTGCTGACTCTTGTGCAGTATCTCTTGACAGAAGAATGACTGTAGGTGAGACTTGGGAATCATGTCTTGAGGAAATCAGACAGCTTCCTTCAGTTAAGAAGTACGGTGAGGATGTAGTTGTAAGCATGTACAACTATGACAGACCTTCATTTACAGGTGTTGTATATCCTATCGAGTGCTACTTCCCTACTTGGGTATTACCTGAGGATCACAAGGTTTGTACAAGTGCAGTTGCAGCTTACAAGGATCTCTTCGGTGATAAGAGAATCGGTAATGCAAAGACTACACCTGAGCGTGAGGTAAGACCGCTTCTTGACAAGTGGACATTCTCTACAAACGGTGTTTCTATCATGGGTAGAAACGGTATCCCTGTAATCGGATTCGGACCGGGTGCAGAGGCTCAGGCTCATGCTCCAAACGAGATCACATGGAAGAAAGACTTGGTAACATGTGCGGCATTCTATGCAGCTCTTCCTGCTTACTACTGTGACTAATTAAAATAATATTTGTGTTTAGCATTCCGGGCTTTTGCCCGGAGGGTTAAACTTATGTACAAGCTATAAAATAAATATATAAACTTTAAGCGCAAAGCGCTTTTAAAAAAATAAGGAGTAATAAAAAAATGTCAGATTTCAAGAATTTAGTTGAAAAGTTAAAGAACCTCAAAACACAGGATATGTTCATGAACGATTTCTTCCTTACATGGGAAAAGACAGATGATGAGCTTAATGCTGTATGGACAGTTGCAGATGCACTTCGTGATTTAAGACAGAGAAACATCTCTACAAAGGTTTTCGATTCAGGACTTGGAATATCACTTTTCCGTGATAACTCAACAAGAACAAGATTCTCTTTCGCTTCAGCTTGTAACCTTTTAGGTCTTGAGGTTCAGGATCTTGACGAAGGTAAGTCACAGATCGCTCACGGTGAGACAGTTCGTGAGACAGCTAACATGATCTCATTCATGGCTGACGTTATCGGTATCAGAGATGATATGTACATCGGTAAGGGTAATGCATATATGCACGAAGTTGCAGACTCTGTTGAGGCAGGATACAAGGACGGCGTTCTTGAGCAGAGACCTACTCTTGTAAACCTTCAGTGTGATATCGATCACCCTACACAGTGTATGGCTGACGCTCTTCATGTAATCCATGAGTTCGGCGGTATTGAGAACCTTAAGGGTAAGAAGATCGCTATGAGCTGGGCTTATTCACCATCTTACGGTAAGCCTCTTTCAGTTCCACAGGGTGTTATCGGTCTTTTCACAAGACTTGGTATGGATGTTGTTTTAGCTCATCCGGAAGGTTATGAGGTAATGCCTGAGGTTGCTGAGGTTGCTAAGAAGCAGGCGACTGAGTGCGGCATGGTAAGTTCACTATAACAAACGATATGAAGGAAGCATTCAAGGGATGCAGATATCGTTTATCCTAAGTCATGGGCACCATTTGTCTGCAATGGAGAAGAGAACAAATCTTTATGCAGAGGGTGATTCAGAAGGAATCAAGGCTTTTAGAGAAGGAGCTTTTTAGCTCAGAATGCTAACCACAAGGATTGGGCATGTACAGAAGAGATGATGAAGCTTACAAAGGGACGGTAAGGCTCTTTATCTTCACTGCTTACCTGCTGATATCACAGGCGTTTCTTGCAAGGAAGGCGAGGTTGACGGTTCAGTATTTGACAGATACAGAGATCCGCTTTACAAAGAAGCAAGCTTTTAAGCCATATGTTATCGTCGCTATGATCTTACTTGAGAAGTTCAAAGATCCTGCTAAGGTTTTTAGAGCGACTTGAGGCACGTGGACAGGATAGAATCTTTTCAGAAAAAAATAAAGAGGCCAGTGAGTCTTAGTAAATAAGGTGGTAGATAATCTATCGCCTATACAAAAGGGGGGCGGCTATGTATGGCTGCCCCTTTGTCTTTATAAACTATATCCTAACATTAAGGGGAAATTTATATGAAATTCAAAAGCAAGATTGTTATAGCTCTTGGTGGTAATGCCCTAGGTAATAATTTAAAAGAGCAGATGGTAGCTGTAAAAACTACTGCTAAGGCTATCGTAGATTTAATCGAAGATGGCCATGAGGTTCTTATCGTTCACGGAAACGGTCCACAAGTTGGTGTAATAAACAATGCCATGACAGAGTATGCACATAATACCGACTCTGATTCAACACCGCTTTCAGTATGCGTGGCAATGAGCCAGGCTTATATCGGATATGATATACAGAACGCTCTTCGTGAGGAATTCTTAAACAGAAATCTTGAAGTTCCTCCGATAGCTACAGTTGTTACTCAGATCAGAGTAGATGAGAATGATAAAGCATTTGAAAATCCTACAAAGCCTATCGGAAAGTTCATGGGCAAGGATGAAGCTCTTGAAGCTGCAGGAAACAGAGGCTGGATTGTAAAAGAGGATGCCGGAAGAGGTTACAGAAGAGTTGTTGCTTCTCCTGCTCCACAGGAAATTATTGAGTTGTCCGCTATTAAGTCAATGGCTGATAACGGACAGGTTGTAATCTGCTGCGGTGGTGGCGGAATCCCTGTAGTATCAAACGGAAAGCATCTCTCAGGTGCTCCTGCAGTAATCGATAAGGATGCAGCTGCCGCTCTTCTTGCAAAGAATGTAGGTGCAGATACACTTATCATCCTTACCGCTGTTGAAAAGGTTGCCATCGGATATGGCACAGAAAATGAAAAATGGTTAGATAAGCTCAGCACAGCTGAAGCTTTAAAGTATGCTGATGACGGAGAGTTCGCTCCGGGATCAATGCTTCCAAAGGTACTTGCCGCAGTAGATTTTGCTGCTTCAGGTGAAAACAAAACTGCAATGATAACATTGCTTGAAAAAGCCAAAGATGCTATTAACGGTAAGACAGGTACAAGAATTGTAGATTGATCAGGGAGGTATTAATATGAGTAATTCAGCAAATGCAGGCCAGAAGCAGTATGCTTCTATATTTGAAATGGACGGTTTCCCAAAGTTTTCAGATGCTCTTCCACTTGCACTTCAGCACGTTGTGGCAATGATTGTAGGATGTATCACACCTGCTATTATAGTAGCAAATGTTGCAAAGCTTTCAGATCCTGACAGAGTACTTATGGTTCAGGCAGCTTTAGTAGTTGCCGCATTGTCTACACTTTTACAGCTGTTCGGTATAGGTACAAAGACTTTTAGAATCGGTGCAAAACTTCCTGTTATCATGGGAATAAGCTTTGCATACGTTCCTACTATGCAGGATATTGCAGGAACTTCAGGTGTAGCTTCTATACTTGGTGCCCAGATAGTCGGCGGTATTGTTGCAATACTGGTAGGTCTCTTTGTTAAGAAAATTCAGAAGCTTTTCCCACCGCTTGTAACAGGTACTGTAGTATTCACTATAGGTCTTTCACTTTACTCTGTCGCTGTAAACTATATGGCAGGTGGCATTGGAAAAGATGACTACGGTTCTGTAAAGAACTGGGGTGTAGCAATTTTTACACTTATTATTGTTATAATACTTAACAACTTTGCTACAGGTATCTTAAAACTTGCTTCAATATTGGTGGCAATGATTTGCGGTTATATTCTTGCATTGGTGCTTGGTATGGTCAACTTCTCATCAGTAGCAAGTGCAGGTGTATTCTCACTGCCTCAGATATTTCACTTCGGTGTAAAGTTTGACACGGGAGCTTGTATAGCAATCGGACTTTTATTTGCTATAAACTCTATTCAGGCTATCGGAGATTTATCAGCCACAACAAGCGGTTCTATGGACAGACTTCCTACAGGTGATGAGCTTAGAAGCGGTATCATAGGATACGGTATCTCAAATATACTCGGTGCCGCACTTGGTGGACTTCCTACAGCTACATTCTCACAGAACGTGGGTATTGTAACAACAACAAAGGTTATAAACAGAGCGGTTCTCGGACTTGCAGGTATTATAATCCTTATAGCTGGACTTATACCTAAGTTCTCAGCACTCCTTACAACTATTCCGTTATGTGTACTCGGTGGTGCTACAATATCGGTATTTGCTTCAATAGCAATGACAGGTATCAAGCTTATCTTCACAGAGAAGATGGACTTTAGAAACACATCTATTGTCGGACTTTCAGTAGCTCTCGGTGTAGGTATTTCACAGGCACAGGGTTCACTTGCCGCATTCCCACAAATATTTACTACTATCTTCGGAAAGAGCCCTGTAGTTGTTGCAACTATCATGGCTGTACTATTGAATGTACTCCTTCCAAAGTCAAAGGAAGGTACAAAATAATAGCTATATTGTAGTCATAGCAAAGGGGAGTTGTCTAGAAATAGATAACTTCAAAATAGGGGATTGTCGGGAAATAAGTAATTTTACTTCCCGCAGAACGAAATAGAAATATCCTGACAAATACAAGGCTTTTGGGCTTTGCGACTTTGTCAGGATATTTTGTTTTTCTATAATACTGTCTGTTTTTGGGCATAAAACCCCCTTTGCTGAAATTTTGCTTTTGCATTTTTTACTATGCTGTTTTCTCCTGTGGTTTACCTTCAAATTTCTTTAGTTTGGCATAGAGAAAACGATGATATTTATTTATATTTCTTCCTATTGCAAAAAAAGCATAAATTCTTTATAAACCTTATCTGAAGTACGATAGTTAAAGCGTCGGAAATCTTCATTCTCTTTAATATCTCCAAAATGACCTTCTGTTTGAATAGAGCGTATCTGTCGTTTCAGAATACCTTTTTCACTCTGTATGTTAGCATGTGACTTCTCTCGGAGTTCTTCCCATACTTCATTGATCTTCATTACTTTATTCTTATCAATATCTTTATCAGGATTATACTTGTATAAACATTTAGACTTATGTTCACATCCACTACAGTCTGAACATCCATATACTTCATATGTTTGTGTATAACCATTCTGTTCTTTCTTTTCTGTGTTGATATGTCTCAGTTCACGGCCGTCATGACATATATAGACTTGCTCATCCTCAAATACCATTGTCTTCATGTTGTAGTATTTGCCTATATCTTTACTGTATGCTCTTGTTTTTCGTTTTTCATGATCCTGTAGTTTTATATAACTGTCTATTTGATTTTCTTTCAGATATAAGAGGTTTTTCTCACTACAATAGCCGCTATCTGCCGTAACTTCTTCAAGCACTTCTCCAAATGCTTTCTTATGCTTTTCAAGGACAGGAATCAGTGTGTTATAGTCTGTACGATCATTACTTACATAACCATGCACAATAAAATAATTCTCTACTGCTATCTGTACATTGTATGCCGGCTTTAGCTGCCCGTTCAGCATATGATCTTCCTTCATTCGCATAAAGGTTGCTTCCAAATCAGTTTTTGAGTAGCTGTTTCTATCTTTCCCCATAATCTCAAAGCATTCTTTATAGTGCATTAATTGCTGTCCACAATGTTCAAGCTCTTCATAGAGTTGTTGAAGTTTTGGCTTTCTCTTGCCCTTTCCGTTAACAAATACAATACCTTCTCCGTCAGCAATAACCATAAGATTTTTCTGAAGCTTAAGTATTTCAATAGGTGAACAGTTATCAATCTCTATAATACGGTTATTAGATAACTTTTTATGTTTTGTAATCTTTCTTTTTCTGTTCTTTTCAATAACATCTCTGACTTTATCAATTCCGTCAATCACAAACATCTGTGCATTTCCAAGCTCGTACTTCTCCCCAAAACTGTTATCTTGTAAAAAAGAGTTATAGTCTGAATAAAGCTTATCAATAGAATCCAGAAGACCTGCAAGATGATAATTAATGCTTCCACGCCATACAAAAGTATAACGATTGGCATTAGCTTCTATTTTCGTTCCATCGATAAATAATTCTTTTAATGTTACAAACCCTTCTTTTTTTAATCGTCTCATAAACTGATAGTTTAAGTCGTCTAGGATATCTGAAGTAAGTTTCTTACCTTTAAAATCATAAAAGGCATCTCTTTTAGGCTTCCTCCCTTGAGTAAGCCAGATAAAAGCAATATCTCTTTCGCATAAATCTACAATACGATCAATAGAACGAATTCCTCGCATATTTGCATAAGTAATAACTGCATACATCATGATTGGATTGTACCCTGTTCTTCCCTTATCCGAACAATTGGCTAATAGTCCGGAAAAATCTAAATCCTCCATAACTTTTTTTAGGGTATAGACTGGATCGTCATCAGGCAAACTCAATTCATAGAAGCTAAAGTTGATTTTCTGTTGACCTATTTCAAAAAGTCGTTATAATAATTAACTGTGAGCATAGTTACATTATAACATGTAACGGAGAAAGATGGTTATCGTTAGCCATCTTTTTTTATGTAAAAACTTAAGGAGGAGTGACTCATTTTAAGTAACTCCTCCCTCTTTTATGACTGCCATTTCCCGACAGCCCCCTAAATTTTATTTTACCATCCCTCTACCAATCAATACTACCACGATTCAAGTTATCATTTCTTTCTTTATTCTAACTTTATCGACTTTATCATTTCAAAAGCTGCTCTTTTCCACTCATCCATATCATTATACTTACAGTTAAATGCTCCCTGAATAATATATTTATCTATACTGATTAAATATATTATGTTATAAGCAGCTTCATCAATTCCATAGCTTTTAAACTGTATCAAGCTTATACTGTTCCCTGCAACACTTTCAATTGTTTTATCTTCAAAAAAGACATATGCCGGATTCATGTTTTTTATCATTGTTTTTAACATGTTTATGGCATAGCTCATATCCCTTTCGCCCGCTGAAGTCACTAATAAATTAAATGAGAAATTTATGCTCCCATCAAGATTTGTATATATAACATCAGGCTTTTTCTCAGATATGTACTTAGTGTATACAAGTTCAGGTAACATAATTACAAATTCATTCGGCATCATTACAGACAACTTTTCTTCAAACAACAGTTCTTTATGAAATAATGTAAGTGAGTTTTGTATATATAGCCCCTCTTCTATACTTCCGTATTCATCACGTCTTTTTATGTGCTTTGCACTTATTACCTCTTCATCAAAGTATTCCATGCCTATAGCCTCCCTTATCTTTTTAACACTGTTATCTCATCATTTGATTCAATAGAAATCATTTGTGCCTCTATTTTTATTTTTCCTTTTGCATTTATATGAAGTTTTTCGATACTTCCAAAGTTTGTTAATGCTGATGAAAGGCTTAACATACTTGACCCTCCACATTTAACAGAAGTTTCATCCACTGACATTTCCTTTTTATCCTCTGTGATAAGCCCCCTATCGCTCTTTTTAATATGATCAATTATATCAGAGGCAATGACAATCTTACTTTCTTCACTGTCTCCGAAATATAACTGCACTCTGCTGTTTACTTCAGGCATGCAATACATGACATTTCCTGTAATCGGAATCCATACAACCGGAAAAACACTTTCAGAACAGTCAATATCACTTTTGACATAGATATGCTCTTCTTTCACATCTACAACCTTCCCACCGATTACAAGCCCTGTAATATTCTCATTAAATTTTTGGTGTTGATTTTATATATTGTTTATCACAAATTTTATATGTAAAAAACCAAATACCCTTCTCGGGTTTCTATTTTTTTCTCTTTTTATAAAAAGATTTTTGCCCATAAACTCCGTCTTACTTCCAAGTTCATAGTCATTATAGTCTGATATTTTATAGTATCTATCCCCGACAGGCATACTATGGTCTACTTTTTGATAAATCATTTTTTTTCATAAATATCTATTTCAAACCCTGATTCATAATGATCCGGATGGAAATGTACCATATCTTCACTATATGGCATACCATAATAAAAAGCTGTTACTCCTGATTTATAATCAGCCACAAGCACTTCTCCAAAGTTACTTGCAATTCTCTTTATAAACTCCCAATCCGTTTCCTTATATTGTAAAAACAGCTTTCCAAACTTTTTAATTTCTGTATTATAAATCGCCCTCATTTCAACTTTTGAAGATATATTTTCGATAACGGACTTTATGTTATCTTCCTTATTTTGAAACAACCTGTCATTTCTTTCTTTATCAATCAACAAACTTTTGCTGAATGCTTCTATATGGCATACGCAGACACCCTAAATCATTACTAAATCTAAAAACTTTCGATTATTCCTTTGAACAAAACTTTGGTTTTATTATCGGCTGTGTCAGTATACTCTATGCCTATATCGGAGCCTTTTTATCTCATTTATTATGTTTTTTTAATTTGATTAGTAAAACTATAACTGATATTAACCTTCAATTTTACGCATGCATGACTACATGGCTTTACTGTAAAATTTAAATCAGCTACACTTTCTACTTCCAATAAACTATGTACTTTTACATTTCCTAAGCCAATCATTTTAAAATGCTCCTTTACAAGTATTTTTTTACTACTCAATCTCCAAAGCCTGTAGGCAAATTCCTTTCATGCCTCGTTTTAATAGGCTTTCCACAAAATCAAGCCTTGCAACAGTAGACATGCCGTCAACATTCGGTATCTTAAATAAAGCTGTATCTGGTATATTTTTACCTATAAGTATTCCCTTATCTATATATCGTCCACGCCTGAATGTAGTTCTGTCCGACAGACAATCTATTCTTTTAAGAATCGGGATTATATACTCATATGCTTCATCGCTGCTTTCTCCCATTAAAAGAACCCTTTTTATTACTGTTGCCGGCTCATAAAGCTTAAATATCCTGTATGCTTCATCAGACAACATAAATATTCCCTGATCCATTATATCCGGATATTTAGTATGCTCGTCAAATGAGTTCCGTATATTCACTAAAGATATCCCCGCTTGCTTATAACTTTCTCCTTCTTCAAGATATTCTTCTTTTATGCTCTTTCTCACATCAATCATTAAAGGTAAAGGCTCATAACTTTCGTCAGTACCTATAAGAAAATATCTTTCACTCATACAATATTTCCACTAAAAAAGTGTTCTCCCCTCTCCATATACAAGCCATATACTATATTAAAAATCATTTAAGGTATACACATTTTTCTTATTAATATGTTCAACGAAGCACTCTATTAATTCTCTCCATATCTGCCTTCCTGTCATCAAATATCTAAGGCTATATTGATACTTTATATCCTTTTTTTGAAAAATCTGTAACTTTTTTTCAATCTCCGAATGATTAAGCATATATTTATCTATCGTAGCAAAATCCTCTGTTATATACTTTTTCATTAAAGGAAGTTCCCTGTATATACTTTTATCGAGATTGCTCAAGTATAAATCTTTTCCATATACCCCCAGTCTATATTCATATGACTGCGTAACAAAGCTGCTGTAGAGCGGCGAAATCACAATATATTTAGCATTTTTTTCTCCCAAAAAGTTCCTCCAAGTCCTTAATAATCCATTGTTCATACTCATCTTTTTTCATATGAAACTCTTTTAAAAACTCTTCGCTTCTTTCAAAAAACAACCGTTTTTGCATAATTTCAATGTCCATTATCACATTACCCCATAAAAATATAGTGTTTAAATTGCCTTATCAATAAACTTTGAGCTTAAAATAGCACACCATTTTATTACTACACACTATAGTCACCTATACACATACCTTTTATTTCTTACTTTTATTTACACTTTTATGATCCAAATTGCCCATCTCTCAAAGAATTATTTCTAAATAATTCTGATATTCCCATTACATCATTTTCTTCTAAAAATCTTCTCTTCTCCATTTCCATAATCATATATAATCTTTTGCCGGTTGTTCAGTCCCATCATATCCTATCGTATCCAATACTCCCATATTAGATAACCCCTCAACCTTTTCATGACTTAAATATTCCCACAATTCATTTATATTTTTCACCTCAGTGAACTCCATTATTCTTTCAGTTTCAGCTATTGTTTTATATTTTTTTCTTCAGCATAATTCCATAACTTAATATGTTTCATATTGTCATTAAAAATTCTTTATTCTTTCCTGTGTGTATTCTCCTTCTATAAAAACGATAGCTACCAAATTTATCCGTTTTTCCCTGCAATATATTCTTCCTCCTCTGTATCTATACTTTTTCATATCATTGTCATCTTCTATTATAAATACTTCGCCTTTATGATTTGTAAACTCTAATTTTGCATACACAAATTTTGAAAGTCTATATCTCGAAAAAAACCTTCACTTCTAAAAATTATAAGCCTTTTTGTTCTCTATCAAATCTTACTTTTTTTCAATATATGCTTTTTAATTTCTGCACTCCCAATATCAAAAATACCTGCAAGAATAAAAAAATAAATATATAAATATTATATTTCTTAATTTTTCTTTTTAACTTCTGAATCCATATATCATCTACCTCAGAGAGTTATTTTTTTAAACAATTACATTATTCCAATAACATCTTTTTCTACCAAAAATCTTCTCTTCACCATTTCCATAATCATATATAATTTTTTTGTGGGCTGATTTGTTCTATCATACCCTACCACATTTAATTCATTGATATAATCAATACCTACTTGATTTTTTTCTTCATATATGAAAACATTTCTTCAACACTTGATATTTCAGTAAATTCTTCCATTCTTTTCATTTTCAAATATAGTTTTATATTTTTTTATCTCCGTAGTGCCAGAGTTTAATATGTTTCATGTTTTCATTAAAATTTTTTTTATTTTTTTATAGTTAAATAACTGTCAAAGTAATTAATACTATATATATATCCTTTACCTAGTAATTTATATGTTGCATCACTATCTATTCTGTATTCATCTTTTGTAAGATATCCCACATTCCTCGCTTTTTGTCCGCTTAGAGATGAATGAGATTTATCATAATCATTCCATACACTTCCATTATACTCAGGTAAATTACTAACTCTAAGAGAGAATGTAAAAATATAATGATAAGTAATCCTCCATCCTTAGAATAAATAAACTTTCATCTACCGACTCCAAGTATAACTCTTTACTTTTTTTAGACTCATTATTAGCTCTGATGGAATCAAGCCCTCCACCTACCAATCCTGAGGTTGTACATATAAGACCTAGAGTGATTGCAAATGGAGCGGCGGCTACTGCAGGTATCAACAATAGATATGAGATTACTGTTGTTCCACATGAAAGTGCCGCGGCTCCCTTTGATGTTTCTCCTCCAATACTCTCTGAGAGTATTTCTGAAAAAGCCTCATTACTACTGAAAATATCTCCAGTTCCTCTTGAAAATACATAAACTGTCTGTAATGAAATGTTTATACCTTTTCTTGTTGTTTCTCCTGAGAATGCTCCTGCTATAACATAATTATTCTTTTTCGCTTATGTTCTCTTTCGATAAAAACAACAATCACACATTTCATCAACTTTTTTTCAGTAATAATCTTTACTCCCAATTCTCAAATAAATCAAACAAGCTAAGCCTTCCTGAATCTCTCAATATTTTTCTCTTCTCCATTATCTGATACATATGTTATTTTACCATTATGTCCAGATCCATCTAATCCGACCACAGAAAGAGCATATAAATAATATTCACCGTTTTTTTTGTTATTTTATGCATATAAGTTAACAGTCCCTCCAAATTACTTATATCTTTGAACGCCTCCATCCCCTCCCCTCTGCTATAGTCTTTGGTGGGATAGGAATTCCGGCTCCATTCTCTCCACTTATTCTTATATGTTTCATATTGTCATTGAAATTATCTATATATTTCTGCATGTTTTTCATTTTCTATAATTTTATAACTGTGAAGACTCTTTTTCTTCCCTGATATATAATCTGCAATGTCTTGAGTAACTATATCAAGCAAGCTTGTATTATTACCATTCATGACCCAAGTATTCCCTTTATTATCACTGCATTCCAAATCCATTCCCAGTGTATCTGCCAAAATTACTGTGACAGATATTTCATTATAATATTTAAGCGCCTTATCTCTCCTTTTTTTCATTCAAATATTCTATTCTAATGATTACTATGAACAGTAATGTTAATATTGATGTCACAGTAATAATTACTATTGACTTTTTTTAAAAAATTTTCATTCACCTCCAACTTTTTATACCTCTCTCATATTCATAAGTTCTATATGCCATAGTAAATAATTCTCTAATACCTATTGTTCCACTCTCATGTATAACATTTTCTGTTCCATCACCCATATCAAATGTTATTCTACCATTTAAGCCTGAACCATCTAATCCTATTACTGAAAGAGCATACAGATAATATTCACCATTTTTCGTTACTTTATGCATGTATGCTATGAGTTCCTCCAAGTTCTTTATTTCTTCAAATTCCTCCATCCCTTCTCCCTCAGGTATAGTCTGGGGTGGAATAGGATTTTCAGATCCGTTCTCACCACTTATCCTTATATGTTTCATGTTGTCATTAAAATTATCTATATATTTCTGCGTATCTTCGTTTTCTATAATTTTGTAGTTATAAAGACTGCTTTTCTTCCCTGATATATAGTCAGCAATATCCCGGCTGACTATATCGGTAAAGCTTTCATTCTGATTCGTAATTATCCAACTTTTACCTGTATTATCACTGTATTCCAATTCCGTTTCCAGTATATCTGCCAAAGTTACTGTAATAGCTATTTCTTCATAGTATTTAAGTGCTCTTTCTTTTCTTTTTTCATCCAAATACTCTACACCAACTATTGCTGTAAACACTAAAGCTAATATACTTGTAATTATTAGGATTACCTTAAGTTTATTCTTCTCAATCACATTCATATATTCCCATTAGTCAAAATATTTCCATAATATTTTTAATCGAAATTATTTTAATATTTTTTTGAATAAATCCCTAAATACAATACCCCATATTCATCTATAATTTTTTTTCTTCTCCATTATCTGATTTATATGTTATTCTGCCACTAAATCCAGTTCCGTCTAATCCAACCACAGAAAGAGCATACAAATAATATTCACCATTTTTTTGTTAGTTTGTGCATATATGTTATCAGTTCATCTAAATTATTTATTTCTTGAAACTCATCCATTTTCTCTGCCTCAGATATAGTCTTTGGTGGAATAGGAATTCCTGCTCCGTTCTCTCCACTTATTCTTATATGCTTCATATTATCATTAAAATTATCTATATATTTCTGCATATATTCATTTTTTTATAATTTTGTAGTTGTAAAGACTCTGCTTATCCCATGATATATAATCTGTAATATCCCTAGTAACCATGTCAAGTAAACTTGTATCACTCCCATTCATGACCCAAGTATTCCCTTTATTATCACTGCATTCCAAGTCCATTCCCAGTGTATCTGCCAGAATTACTGTAGTAGATATCTCATTATAGTATTTAAGTGCTCTATCTCTTCTTTTTTTCATTCAAATACTCTACGCCAACTATCACTATAAACACTAAAGTCAATATACTTGTAATTATTAGGATTATCTTAAGTTTATTTTTTTCTCAACCACATTCATATATTCTCCTTAGCCAAAACTGCTTTAATACTTTTTGAATAGATCCCCCAAATACAATACCCCATATTCATCTATGATTTTTTCTTCTCCATTATCTGATTCATATGTTATTCTACCACTAAATCCCGTCCCGTCTAATCCAACCACAGAAAGAGCATACAGATAATATTCTTTATTTTTATTTGCAGTTAATCTGTGCATATATTCTATTAATTCTTCCAAATTCTTTATTTCTTTAAACTCCGCCATCTCCTCTACCTCAGATATAGTCTTTGGTGGGATAGGAATTCCTGCTCCATTTTTCTCCACTTATCCTTATATGCTTCATATTATCGTTAAAGTTTTTTTAATCTCTGAATGGTATCTTTTGAGTCAATAATACTTATACTATAGCTATAGCCTTGTCCCAATTTTTTTGTTTCATCACATTTCCACCTTTCAATACTTTTATCCTGTGTTGCATATCCCTCCTTTCTTGCTTTTTGCATCTGTTTTTTTCCATTATAATTTTTTTATAAGTGTCCCATGCATCCATTTTATCTTCCGGTTGTTCAATTTCATGGCACGCATATGCCGTATACAATCCAATGCATCCTCCCAAATAGCTCATATTAATACATTTATTGATTTCTTTAATCGCTAAAACCTTACTATATTCGGTTTCACTATCGGATCTCATAACATCTGCAAATCCTGCACTTGTTGATAGCAGTGTACAAATTACTCCTATTGGAGCAGAAATTGGAGCAAAAATCGGATTTGCCATAGCTATAGATACTGCTGCAGTTCCATAATTGATTGTTGTAGCCACACCCGAGATATTGGCACCTATGCTTTTTACTATATCATCTATAAATTTACTCATCCCACTCATAAAAGTACTATCTGCAAATGAAAATAAATGTACTTTATGTATATACGTGGAAAAGCCCGGTAACATACCTGTTGTATAGCCAAGACTCTTATCCTTAATTATTTTATTTTCCATTCTCCCATCAATATATTGTAGTGTATATGTTTTTATATTTTTTGACATTCCTTCTACTGCTCCTCCTTTTTCTTCTCCAATGGTTGCCATTTTAGTGGTCAAATCCACTACCGCCTTATCTCCTTTTTTCCCATAAAGATTACCTGCTGTAACCATTGTTTCCAATAACTTTACATTCAAAAGCATATTTTCTATACTTTCCAAAAGCTCTATCTCCATCTATATTTAATCCTACAATGCTTTTTATTATTTTCTTTTAAATATTTTACAGGCTTCTCCATATCTAAACCAATTGGAGTTTTGCACTAAAAGAACTTTCCCTGCAGAAGCACAAAATCTACAATATGCTTCTGCACATGAAGCTACATATATAAAAATTATCTAAAAATAGTAAGCTGTATTCCACTTTCCGCTATACCTCTATTATAATGTGAAGAAATATATCCACAATTAATAATCTTTTTTAAAATTTCAACATCTTCACATACACACAAATATATTCCCAACTTAATAAGGGCATCTATCTCATTTTCTTTCATAACTGATACATTCCTTAGTAACAGCTTTTTTACAATCAATTCATCTACAGTACCGTCATCGTTTAAAAATTTAGGATATTTATTATAGGACTTACTTAGTGTATATTCCTGCCCTGATGTTACAGGTGATATTATTCCTCCATGCTTGCATGGTAAATATGAGTTTGTATCTAAGGCATATTTGCCGTTTATGGAAACATTCTTTCTTACATTTCTCCATTCTCCAAGCTTAAAACGACAACTATGTTTGGCTACAAGTGGTTCTTCATTCCATTTTGAACATGAAACAAATCCGTCAAATTTTTTATCATCTATATTCGCAAGTGCTCCGGTTTCACTGCTGTCGGTATAGACGCCATGATCAGCACTATTCAGTGTAGAATAATCACTTCCACGACTACAGCAAAGTATTGCACCGTTAACAAGAAATTCTGTGCTTTCATCATTATGTTCTTTCCAATACTGCAACATTTTGTCTTTGATCTTTTTCTCTTCTACATCTGTAAGCTCCCTTATTGATGCCCCAAAAACCCCTTTTTTCTTACCTAATACTTCATATATCCATTCAGCCTGATTCTTTTCTGACATATACACCCCCTATGCAATATAGCTATTTAGTATTTTACCCTAGGTACACTTTGCTTCCCTGATGAGTTATCCCATCATTCATTTCTATCTGAGTTCCGTTTTGCGTTATTTGTACTGATGTCGGCGATATTAAACTTATACCTGCGTTACTGCTTTCTATCAACACCTCAGTTTTTGCAGCTATTGATATCATCCCGCTACTTTTTTTATACTTATTCCTTTATCATCTTTAAGTTCTATACTTGAACCGTTATTATCTGTAATAAGCACACTTTCAGGACTCAATCTGATTTCCTTTCCCTCTTTATTTTTGAAAAATTTAATTTCAGGATTATCACGACCGCCTGCACTGCCTACATGAAAAGCGTTTTGTACATATATATTTTGTTCATTTGCATCAGGGAATTTCACTATTACCCTATCTCCAACCTCGGGCATACAGTACCAGCTCCCTCCTTCCGGTGAAGAATATACTGTAGCATAGTTTAGGAACGCCTTATCACCGGAATCGTTTTCATCATCATCTATACTCACTCTTACAAGTTCCTTTTCAACTTGGCTTACCTTTGCAAATAATGCCGCACCTATAAGTTTTTCATTCTGATACGCCTTAGTCTTTACATCACTTTCTTTCATTAATATGTACTCATTAATCACTTCTCTATGTTCCAGTCTGCTAACTCTTGCTACAACAGCCTGTGTTTCGTCAAGAAATGTTAATCTTTCCCCTATTTCATAATGTTCTCTTACAGCAACCTTATAATATGCCTTGCCTGAATTAAGTAAAGACTCATCACCACTGTCAACTCCAAGTTCGTAATATTCCGATCTCAATAGTTTTTCCTGCCTACTTGGAAGTCCTATAAAAAACTTAACGCCCTCTACACTATAGTCGGGATATATCACCGTGTTAGCAGAAAATGCCAACCTTTTTATATACTCCCAATCAGTTTCCTTATACTGACACATGAAACCCTGAGTTTTCTTATCATCACCTGAAGTCATTATAAATGCACTGTTATTATAATTTTCTATGATAATATCAATAATATCTCTGTAGCTAACTCCTGCATTTTGAAATGTTCTTATATGCTCTTTTCCATCCATAAGTATACTTTGTGTCATCAAGCCCAGAGTCATATAGTGAACATCTCCGTTACTTTTTATATTACAGGAAGTAACAATACCGCAAAACAGCACTATACTCTTGTCTTCATCAGTTTTAGTAATTATTTGTGTCAGCTTTCCACCGGATGATAAGTATTCTTCTTTGTTGGCACCACTTATAGTACCTCCAATAATTGCCCTACCATGTTTATTGGGCAAAAGTTCTGAATAGAATTCCTGTATATCAATAAAATCAAAACCGTATATTTCTAAAGTTCCGCCCTCATAATACACCTCCACGTATTTATCTTTTATTCCATTAAATAACACGATAATTTCTAATCTCTGTTAAAAACTTTCAATATAATCAGAAATTATCTTTATATTTTCTTTTTCAATGTCATTTAAATCGCTCTCTTTAAAAACTTTCATTTTCCTCATACCAGCTTTTTTTCTTATAAAAATAATTATATTCCGGACTGTTTTTTTAGTATACATCTTCCCATGTCTGGCATATATCTCTTCACGAGCCATACATGACGCCAACTTGGAAAGTTTTTTCAGCTTTTCTAAATTTGATTGGCTGCTGATAATATCTGTATCACTTCCCATAAAAATCTCATCATTATCATCTGTACTTATGTACATACTGATTCTATTACCTTTTGAATCATAGCCATATTTTTTTCTATAAATTCTTTATACTCAGGTAGTGAACTATATTCCGGATCAAAAAACACCTTCATTTCATTTCCCAAATCATAGTATGCCAAATCATTAAGCCATTGAGAAACTTTAGATATTCTCCATTTATTGTCCTCACACAGTTCCAAATACACCTCACCGTCGCTGATTTCCGGCATATCCTCAGCCAAAAACCACTTTTTTTTATAAATTGTATTTGAACACATGCACTTTTTTTATCTTTGCTCTTTATTCTAAACTCACCTTTTGTATTAATTTTATAGTATAGGCTACTACTTAAATCACTTCTTGACGTTTGTGACTGTGTACATCTTCCTCTATAAAACCTTATATCATACATTTCACACAAATAATCATAGGTCGCATCTTTAATATAATCTCTATGGTATTTATATAGTTTTTTTCTTCATCCTCCTTATTTTTTTAAAGTAATAATCATTATATCCATCCGACTCTCTGCAAGATATCTCATCACCAATCTTTTTCTCCTGAATCCATAAAAATCGGCAATCTCTTTAATAATCTCTATAACTCTTTTCATCCGTCATTACAGGATTGTTATCGTTATTTTCAATGGCAACAGTTTTAACATTGAATAACAGAAGTAATATAAAAACTTATGCTAATTACACTTAATAATTTATGTTTCATACTCTTTTTCTCCTAAAACTCTTCCAAATGTGACTTTATAATCTCTAAATTATGCCTTTCAGTATCACTTAAATCATCCTCACTGAATTCTTTATTCTCTTTATACCAGCTCAATCCATTGAAATAATTATATTCTATAGAATATTTCGGATACATTTTCCCATGTCTGGCATATATCTCTTCATAAGCAATATAGGTTGCAAGTTTAGAAAGATATTCCAATATATAACTGTCATCTAAATTCTCCAACACATCAAAACTGCTGCTCGCCAAGATCGCGTCCTTTAAAGAATATCTTAGCATCTGCATAGGTATTCTATTCCCATTTTTATCGTACCCATAATTCCTAATAAAAGTATCATAATCCTCTTTTACATTATTTTGACTGTCAAAAAATTCATCTATATATTCTTCCAATTCATAGAACACTAAATCATCATACCATTGAGATATTTTAGAAATTCTCCATTTATTGTCATCACAAAGAGTGAGAAATATCTGACCCTTATCTGTATCCGGCATCCCGTCTCCAAGACTGCTGTCTTTATTAAAAACAGCTTCAATACATATTTCATTATTTCTTCTCGACAGAATGTTGTAATCTTCTTCAGCTTCCAATTTATACCTGATGGTTCCACCGTCAAATCCTGTTTTTGCCTTTCCCATGCCGGAATTAAACCTTGTGATTCTATACATTGCAGTCAAATAATTATAAGCACTATCTTTTATATAATTTCTATGATAGATTTCTAATTTATCTTCATCTTCTTTGTTCTTAAAAATAGGCAAAGTTTTTCCCCGTTAATACCTTCGACAGCTTCACCCGTTTCTATACCTGTATCCATAAAAGATACTATTTCTTTTTACAAGCTTTTATTGCATCTTCATCTGAAAGATTTTCTACACCATAATTATAATCAATGAATTTTTTTCTGTTTTTTTGAATATTTATTTATCCCGCATCCATAAACAAAAACACATCAGCAAGAGTATTATTGTGAATATATGTATTTTTTTATCTATCACTTTCCCTCCTCTCAACAACGGTCTATCCGGAGCTACACCATAATCAGTTCCTCCGTTACTACAAAATCCATCAAAGTATTTATGTCCCTTCGTAGTATAATAAATATGTGTTTTTTTCACAGATACTCTATCATTAGAATTTCCTTCAACCGTATATACAGTTTTATCTGCACTATTATAAGCTATAACAATTCCTGTATGCCCCGTCCCATCTAATTCGCCTTTTTTTATTTCTATTTAAATGTATAAATAAATCTCCCTTTTTTAGGGTTCATAACCACTATCTACATTATGATATTTTTGGGCTTCTTCATATAAACTTTTTCCGTTTTTACAAGATTCAAATTTCGGAACCGGTTTTCCTGCATCTCCTGCAATACCTCTATTATTTAATATTCCTGCCTCATTAGCACACCACGAAACATATATTGCACACCATGGCACGCCATTATCACCATACCATTTTCCATATCTGTTTATATTATCCCCTTCTATTACTTCTACTATCTCTCCATTTTTATTTCTTTTCTTTTTCTTTACTTGATTCTCAACAAACCCGGTATTTTCAACTCTTTCATTAAGTGCAATATTTATAAAATCATCTATCTTTCTACTCAACTCATCCTCTGCTGAGTTAGAATTATTGCTGCAAACCCCATTTTCATCAATATCATAAACCTTCCCGTCTTTCCCTTGTATTTTTTCAGACTTTGCCATATGACCGTCTTCATATAAATAGTACCATTTATCACCTATCTGTTTCCAACCTGTTCTCATAGCTCCGTCTGTATGGAAATAGTACCACTTGCCACCTATCTGTTTCCAGTCTGTTCTCATAGCTCCGTCTGTATGGAAATAGTACCACTTGCCACCTATCTGTTTCCAATCTGTTCTCATGGCTCCGTCTGTATGCAAGTAATACCATTTTCCGGATACCTGTTTCCAGCCTGTTTGCATAACTCCGGTAGACTCAAAGTAATACCACTTGCCGTCTATCTGCTTCCAGCCTGTTACAAGTTTTCCATTTTCTTTGTACATCCAGCCCATCTCGGTTTTAACCCATCCGTTACTCTCTGCCTTCTTTATATTACTTGATAAACTATTTCCATTCCTAGCAGTTGCTTTTGCTACTGTACGCACTCCTGTTGTATCATGATACAGCACATAATTTATATCTTTTATTCCCATAGCCTTTTCTCCTGATTTATTTAACTCTGTTTTAATCAGGTTTCCTGCTACTGTAGGAATAGAGCCTTGTCCCATTTTCAAAAAAATCCATTTCTACTCTTTGTTCCAAATTTCCATTTACTAAAACTCGGGATGGAATCGAGCCTAATGCGTTTTTTGCCATTTTTTCCATGTTGAATTTTCTGTTACCAGCTCTTTTATTTGGTGTTTTATTCTCTATTTCCTTAGCATTAAATGACACCTTTTTCCCGCTCATATCTACACGGTTATTTATTTTTACAGATGATCCCATATGCCACCTCCCAATATCTCAAATACAAATATATGTGCAAAGAAGTATTACCTATATTACTCTAATACTACATCTTCAATTTCTTACTCCACATCATCATAATCGGATGTTTTAGCTTCCTCTCTTTTTTCTTCCCATCCATAATTATTTCCTGCATAATCAATATACATAAATTTGCCTGAGCCGATTTCTAAAATATCCCCATCTTTCAGCTCTTTCGAAGTATATACAGCCTTCCCGTTTAATCTCACAAAACCTATACACTCTTCTCCCAACAGAGTACCCTTAAGTCCTCGCATATCAAAAGCTATTACAGCATGCCTTTTATCCCTTATGTCATCATAACCTAGGATTTGTATAGTCATCGTATCATTTTTACCAATATAATTTTTACCTTCCACTATATTGTATGAACATCCCATTCTTGATCCTTCTATACAAACAATCCATGCACATACAGGAAACTCCTCTTCAAGTGAGAGTTTTTTTTCGGTTCTCTTATCTTTGTACTTTTCTTCTAAAGTAAGTTTTTCCCTTTTTAAAGTTTTATATTTCCTATTCTTTAGTGACAAATCTTCCTTGGCACCTATTTCTTCATATTTCCATTTATCCAACAGTTCTTCATGTTTTGATAAAAAAATTCTTTATAAAAAAATTTTGCTGTTTCCAATCTCTAAAAATATTTTTTTTATCTTCCAATACATATTTATCATATTGAGGTTTATCCTTAATGTATACTATCCCGTCCGCTCTTGCAGGTAACAGCATTCCCTTATTTTCATTCTCGTCAAAGTATATAAGGGTATGTTTTTTCTTTATCTTCTCATCCCCAAGTATCTGTATATCATTGTCTCTGTCCGTACCTATAAAGTTTTCTCCGAAGCTTATTACATAACACTTTCCTCTTCTTGCACCCTCTATACATACAAGCCATGCACATACCGGTCTCTCTTCCTTTAGGGAAAGTCCACATTCTTTCCTTAAACTTACATAAACTTTTTCAGGAGTGTCCAGATCAAAACCACAGTGTGGACATATTGTTCCATATCTTGTTTTTGAAAACCTGTGTCCGTAAGGGCAGTCCATTATGTTTGACATCTTTTCCTCCTAACTGCTGCTAATCCACCAAGATCTTTCTTTGCATAAAGCCTGTGTGTTTTTGTCCGTCCGGATCTTTTGCACTGTTTAATATATCCAAAAGTCCGTTATAAATTTCTTTATTGCTTAGGTGAGCTCCTTTTAGCTTCCCTTCCTTAACTGCTATATAGTTTTCTATAATACTTCTTTCTATTCCTTCCATACTGTTTATGACCATATAGCAAAAGATTCTGTCAGTTTCTTCACATTTTTTGGTATTAAGGTATTCTTTAGCATATACTTTTAATACATCTATATTAAATGACTTCTCACCATACCCTGCATAATCTGCATTCATAAGATGTATAGTATCATACTCAGATCTCATGTCGGCAAAGTCAAGATAAGTATCCCTTAGTATAAACCCCGACTTGAGCAAAAAGTCGCAAAGTAAAATCTCTCCATCACTACTTTCTTCCTCTTCAGACAGAAAAAGCCTCTATTTCGCTTATTATAAAGTCTTTATCCCTTACCTCTTTACACTTTAACTTTAAATACTCCCTTTGCTCGGTATTGGTGTATGCTACTTTTATTTCTTTATGTATCTGATATACCTCTCCTTTTAGCTTTTACAATTCCCTTTCCTATGATAATATATTTATTTTCATGGTCTGAGTTTAATCTTAGGCCTCTTATAACTCCATTTGTATATCCCTCATAAAGAATTGAGAGCAGATCCCTTGGGTAGTCTCTTAGTATTTCAAGTGCTTCTCTTTTTAAGATCCTTCCGGTCTCAAACAAAGGGTATCTGTTTTCCATTAGCTTCTCCTTTACATTTAGTGTTCTCCATCAAAAAAGTCACAAATCCACTCGTCAGTTTCAAACTTATATTCCTGACCCTCTCCTGCATATAATATATCTTTCAACCTATATACCGGTACTATCTGAAATCCCCATTTTTTATAGTCTACAAAGGCAAATATTTTCAGTTCTCCATTTTGTATATCATCAGTATCTTCCTGCTTAATATATCCGCTATATCTTCCGGCAAGTTCCATCCTGTCAGTCTCTCTTGCATCATCTTTTTTAAAGTGAAACAGATATTCATATCTTATATTCTCCGAAGCATCATACAGATACATTCTAAGTAATATATCCTCCAAACTTCTTAACAAACTACCTGTCATTTTATTACTTTCAAAACCGTCAATGAGCACTTCCTCTTTGCCCGAATAGGACAATGCCTTGATCTTATATGGTATCAGTGCCTCTTCTTCTCTAATATCAAAACCTGCATATCCTGTACGCTTATCATACAGATACCTCATAAGACCGTCGACACATGCAAGTTTAAGTTCTTCTTTTTTAACACTGCCTCCACTTTGCATCATATTACCGGGTACAAATTCCTTCAGTGCATCTCTAAAAAGACCAATCTTACAGGACTGCCCTGTAAGCCTTATCATATCAAAGTTATAAAGTTCCCCATTTATATAAAGTCTTTCCATAAATGCTTTCATAACCGCATATATTTCACCGGCAATAAGCTTTTCCACTTCATAACGGTTAAAATTTATCTTTGGCATTTCCTCCAGTATTTCAAGTTTATCTTCTTTAAATACAGAAATCTTATAACGGTCCGCCTCAAGCCTTAGAAGTCCTGATTTTATATTCTTATCCTCAGGTACCTCTATAACAATATCATTTCCCGAAAAAAGTCCTTGTTTTATTTCATCTGCAAGAGTAAATAAAAAGAAGTAATTATTTCTTACTCTGTAATACCCCTCCTTGCCATACGTTTCAAAATGTTTAAACGCAGTAGGTAAAATTTCTTCTACCCTTTCATAAGCTTTCTGCAAGCCCTCATAGAAGCTTTCCACACTTTCCTCATCAATATATCTGTAAGGATCACCCGGCAGTTCCTCAATCACTTCACTACCGAGGTCTTTCTCAAGTTCAAGAAGTTTAGATACAATTTTCAGTTTTAGAAGTTGCATTATTCTGTAGGTAATATTGTTTCCCCCAAAATCCGTATTACCGTTTTTGTAGCTGTTTTCCATGATATAGGTCTGTATATCACCCTTTGCATGTACCTTAAACTTACATGCACTAAGATCCGTGGTTCCTCCTCCACAGTCCATTATCAGTGCCTTATAGCTTTCACCGTCTTTTAAGCGATTTTTCTCCCTCATCTTACTTATAAAACTATAAAGTACTGCTGTGCTCTCATCCAAAGTAACCTTTATTTCTAACGAAAGCATTTCTGACAGAATACCAAGCATTTGCTCATACACATGCTTTTGCTTTACCGGTACTGTAATATACACCTCTTTTATGCGGCATTTAAAACTGTCCCTTGTAATGTCCAGTACATGCCTTAGGTACGTTCCTATAATCTCTATTCTTTGTACGTATCTGTACCTTCCCTTTGAGTCTGTGAGTTCTTCCTTCCTCTCAAAATCTCCTACCCATCTTTTAATATCATAAAAGACTGAAAAACCTTTATCCGTATAGCTTAGATTGGCATACCACAAAGCTTTCCTTCCAAAAGCGTACTCTATACTATCTTCTTTAACCTCTGTTACTGCCACAACTGTGGGGATCATCATCTCCATAAAGTTTTCTCCACCGACAGATTCAAAAAACATTGTATGGCAGATGGTATTTTCCTTTATGCCTCTTTGCTTTACCGTATTTATCTGCCTGTAATAGCTACTGTCAGCATACATAGCAACAGTTGTATTGGTAGAACCCAAATCTACAGCTATCGGCATGTGTAACTCTATAAGTGGAAGTACTTCAAAGTCCATTATAGGAAGTTTATAGGCTTTATATTTTAGAAGTGATGCATTTGCTTCTTTATCTCCTATATATGTATGATATATAAACTCTGAAGCATCCCTTTCCATAAGATAAAGGCTGTAATCCTTTGTTTCGGTAACAATGCATGAAAGATTAGCCTCTTTTACCAAATATAAAGAATCCTTTTTATCTCCCATTGATACAACATTAAATACGGCACACACCTTTTTATCCCCACTTACAATCAGGGCATTTGTATTTAAGAATTTATCTTTGTACTCAATTTTATAGTCATCTAAAAAGTTTAACGCAGCACCTTCATAAATACTGATTTTCCCGGATATTCGAAGTTCTTCTTTCTCAGGCTCTCTTATACTGAACTTATCAAGGATTTGCTCTATACGCTCTCTTCCACCCGGAATCTCTTTTCTTATCAATTCATCTTCAAAGCTTTGGCAATATGAAAGAATCATCTCTATAAGCTCTTCATTTGTCAGGTTCTTATCAAGTCCCTTTACTATATGCTCCCTACGGCAAACTTCCCTCAGTCTGTATTCACTCATTAACTCAAGCTCGCTTCTTGTATATGTCGTCGCCTGCTCTTCTTTAGTTATATTCCTGTTAAGCTTATAGCCCATAGTATTCCTACCGTCCTGTACATTTATTTTTTAACACTAGCCTAATATATTGCTGTCTCTCCGATTCTCATGCTTTCATCCACTCCTATAATGCCAAAGTGATGTTTCCAAAAAATTTCCGTTTCATAAGATATCGGCAAAAAAAGTTTTTTCAGCATTTCCATCCTCTCCATATCTTCTTTTGTCTTATCGACCCCTGTAAATATAGTAAATTTCCTTAAATTTTCAGAGTGGTTGTAAAGGTTTGCTTTAGGATAAAGCTCTCTCAGTGCCTTTCTAAAAATTGTGATGTAATCTTTACATTCGTATAAATCAAGCAGACAAAAAACAATTCTTTTAGACTTTTCAAAGCCGAGAGAAAACAAGGTCTTTCTTATACTTTTTAGAAACTTTCCCTCTTCTATCTCTTTTAATATATACATTGCCCTAAGCTCCTTTTTATCCGTTCCGCTCCTAAGATCCCATACTGCTATATAATGCATTATTACATCTAAGAATATTTCTCTTACCTTTTCATATCCCTTTACATCCGGAAGGAATACTTCTCCAAGTTCATTGGCAAAACGATATATCGGATTTACCTCCACAATACTGTTTTCAATCATATCGGCATTCAGGAAGTCAAATGTACTTTCAGTATACGGACTTGGATTCTCACTGTTTATAAATCTGAGATCTTCTAAGTTATATCCGCTTTTTTTGTGCTTTCAATGCAATTTCCCATATACAGTTCATACGTTGCTCCTGCTAATTAATATATTTTTCATATTATCTGACATAGGCTTTTCCCCTCTTATCTATCACTATTATAGACTGTAACTGTTTTCTAAAACTCCTATACAGATATATTCATCGAAGCTTATCTGTAGTTGCGAAACGGCATATCTTACCATTGCTTCACAAAGGTTGCTGTCACCGGTTCTTAAAAACCTTAAAACAAGTCCGGGACACTCATCTTTTGTCAAAAATTCTCTACTTGAAAAATTGTTCATATCAGGAAGTATTATACTTTCATCTAAAACTTCTCTTATTACCGGTACTCTTTCGCAGGATTTAAGTGATACATAATCTTCAATATTAAGTTCATCAATAATCCTTTCTATTTCCACCTCAGTGTGTATTTCTTCTCCATTTTTATTTAAAAGTCGTCCAAGCATTCCCTCTTTTCTTTTTGTTGCTTATTAATCCGATCGGCAATTCTTCCTTTGTATATCTTATATCAAAGATATTATAGCCTTCTAAATCGGAATAGCTTTCTTCATAGGATTTTTACTATAATCTTTTTCTTCTTCATGTCTTATTCCTACCATACCTTCCGTCTTTAGTACCAGTCTTAAGATAATCTCCTTATTACTTTGCTTAACCATTTCACGTTCATAGTATAATCCGTCTTTACTTGGACTTAAAAATGTGCTGCTCTTAAATACATTTCTTTCTATGTTCCATATAGGATAAAGTTCTTCTTTTATCATATCAGCATATTTCCCATATACTACTTCAACATCTATCGCACTTTCGGGAATCTCTGAAAGGTCTATATCAAAAAAACGATCCAGGTATACAGTATTAACGGTATTCCACCTAAGTCCGTTATAAGAAAATGTTTCGTAAAGTTTGCATAATTCTTTTCTGTACCGAAGAGCTTTTTTCGGTTGTACTAAAATTGTGTGTTTTTCACCGTTATTTGCAAAACTTAATCTTATATTTTCTTGTAAAAAAGCCTTGCACATACTGTCGGTTGCGTCAAGGTAAATAGTTTTTATGGATTTTTTTGTCCTCCTTGGAATCTCTTTTTAATATCGGATCCTTTATCCTCTATTACATCTAAATCGGATATAGGAAAAAACATCCTTAAAAATTTATTTTCATTTTTTGAAAGTAAAAGTATCGCGATTTCATAGCTTTCCTCTTTGCGCTCAAGCTCCTCGTAAACCTTATTGTGCAAAGCCTTATATCTTTCTTCAAATACTTCACTCATCTTATATAGGCCTTCGTATAAAACACTTTTTGCAAGAGCATATTCATCTTTATCTTTTTATCTCGGAAAGTCTGTCCTTAACGTATTTTTTTACGTCAAATTCATCTAAATATCCCATACCCTTATAAACTCCTCCAATATCAGTTTGACGAAGACTCCGACTCGCTTGTTTGCTGTACTGTGGATTCATTAGTTGCTGTAGAAGATACTGCTTCTTTCTGCTTTATTTCGTCAATCCTTTTTTGTACATCATTAAGCTTTTTATCCATCTGTATTGTATTTATCTCATCATTAAGCTTTACATAAAGTCTTCTTGCATACTCATAATTTTCTCTTGCTGTTTCAAAATCACCCCTTAAAAAGGCTTCATCTCCTGTAATCGCATAGCCGCTTGCAGTATTTTTTTCCTCTTCACTTTCACTGATTTTCTTATCTGCTGTAGAGATTTTCTCCTCGATTTCAGCAAGCCCGGCACTTTCGCCTGATTTTTCCAATAAATCCTTTGCTGTATTATAATTTGCTCTTGCTGACAAAAAATCTCCTTTACTTAGCGCCTCATCTCCCGCACTTAACATATCATTTGCCGATTGAAAGTTTTTTGACTGTTTGTCCGCTTCAGCCTGTTTTCCTTCCTGATCTTTTGCAATAGCTTGATCTACTGCTAAGAGTTTGGCCTCCGCCTTTAACTTTCCCTCTTCATAACCTATCTTTCTTGACTCATTTTTTGCGTCATTGTATCGTTCTCTTGCCCTTTCGTATATTTCAGAGTCAAAAAGTATATCTCCGTTATCCAAACTTAGATTTACGCTTTCATATCCTGAAATAAAATCAAGTTTTCCTTTTACATAAGAAAGTCCGGCATTGTCTGCATATGGAATTTCATCCAATACAAGTTTATATAAAGATTTTGCTTCACTATAACTTTCTGTATTGTATTTTTCATCCGCCTCAAGTATTCCTTCAATAACTTGTTCATAGTGATAAAGCAACTCTTTCATATCCTTATCTCTGAGGCCTTCAGCCTTCTTTATTGACTCTTCACATTCTGTATCCGCTTTTTTATAATTTTCCATTTCAATAAATTTAAGCATCTTATCATAATGTGTATCCATATCTTCTTTTAACTCTTTTCTATATCGAGTATAAAAATATATAGCAATAACTGTAGCTAATATTAAAACTACAGCAACAATCGAACTGATTAAAATAAGCTTCCTTCTTCTTTTCTTCTTCGTATCCGACTCAATAAATACTTTATCAATATAAATCCCTGCAATTGTATAATTATCAATATATTTTTCTGTTTTTTTATCGAGTAGTGCAGTTTCCACTTCTCCAAGACATTCGCTCGGATCTTTTTCCGCTGTTTTTCAAAAAAATCTTATCAATTTCTCCCTCGGAAACATTCTCCCAAATGCCCTTTGTATATAGAATTAAAATATCTGTATCAAAAAGTTTTATTTTTTTCCTGATATTACGGGAGAAAAAAATCCTTCTGGCCCAAGTATGAATATAAATTGCTTCTTTGTTCATGTCTTGATAAGGCATCTTCACTAAGCAGTTCATTTGACACCATCTCACTGCTTAAAGATGTATCAGTACTTTTATAAAAAACTTTATTATTTCTATATAATCTTATTCTTGTATTTCCGGCGTATGCTAAACGCAAATTCTCATAATCGGTTACTGCAACTACTATTGATGCCTTTAGTCTCATGTACTTTTCAGCCTTTAAAAGTACTTCATTGGCATATTTTAGATACTTATGTATACTTGCCTTTGACATTGACGGTTTTTCCTGAAATTTTGCAATTATACTTTCAACCGCTTCCTTTGCCGACTCGGTATCTGCTATATCTTCGATACCGTCTGCCAATACATAACAGGCAAAATTATCAAGCTCTGCATAAGCAAAATAATCACTGTTTTTGAGTGCACTGCCTTCTTCTGAAATAAAGTTTGTATTAAATCTGCTGTTTTGCTTACGCATTGTCTCCTCCTACATTCCAATAAGTATAAGTCCAAGATTAGCCGTTTCTTTATCTTTATTCTTGATAACCTCTATAATCTCTCTTGCTTTTTTTCTTTTACATGAGTTCTTTTTTACAAGAACTTCTTCCATTTCCCTAACTGAAATATTGTTTTGTACACTTTCAGTTATCATAACAACTATATCTTTTTTTCTTTAATTTTATCTCGCTACCACTTACAAGAGGAGACATATAATCATCTCTTCCTACAAAGTTATATGCCCTGTTTATATCTGAAATTCTAAGTGCCGCCTCTTTACTTAAAAGTCCCTTATTTACTTTTTCTTTTATAAGTTCCTCCATAATCTGTCCCTTACTAAGGAGTATAAGTTCTTTTCCTCTAAAAATATAAATATTCATATGCCCGACTATGGCGTATTTCAATGTATTTCCATTTAGTACAATACATCCTGCATAAGCCTTCCCCATATCCGGTATATTTAGTACATTTGTATTAGCCAGTTTAAATACCTTTTCAAAGAAGCTGTCCGGACTTTGTGTACTGTCATATTGGTCATATAATTTAGTAAAAGTTCTTACCGTAGTCAGTGCCGCAACTTTTCCTGCATAATCTCTTCCTTCCCCTGCTGTAAGAACCGCCATCATGCCGCCATTTACTCTCTTAATACCATATGCATTTGTCTGAATCTGCCTTTTTTTCCTATATCAAGTACAGCTTCTACATCAAATATACCGTTTTTTCCTTTTTTTACTTGTATAGATATCCTTAGAATTAAAAATTCCAAAAAGCAATTATTATGCAAATTACATTTGCCCATAAAGCAATTTCCATATTATTTACCTCATAATTATTTTTACCATGAAAACTGCTTACCACATAAGGCAATATATAAAAACTCACTCTCCCCCATGGTAATTACATCATATGTTTCCAAAACCTGAGGTGTATACACAGCCTTACCATTTAGGTATGTAATTCCTCCTCCTTCTGTACAAATCAAGGTGCCTTCCATATCTCTTTCATCAAATGATAAAATTGCATGATTCTCCTGTTTTATTGCATTATCACCTATAATTTGAATATCCATAGCATCTGTTCTTCCAATATAGTTTTTTTCCCAAATACTACTCTATAATCCTTTCCGTACCTCGGTCCTTTAATGCATACCAACCATGCACACACCGGCTTGGTTTTTATTCTAATCAAGCTTTCTTCAAGTTCAGCATCATCAAAAGATTCCTCAAGCTCTCTTCTTTCAGTCATATCCATATTACAGTATGGGCATATATTCCCATATCTTCTCTTTGAAAACATATGACCGTTTTTGCATCGTATTAAATTCCCCATAGCTCTTACCTTATCTGTAATTTATTCAGTCCAATAAAAAAATATAGTCGTTTTTTACAAGTCTACTTTGTCCATCTCGTATGTTATAAAGTTTATCTTCTAAAAACCCTTTTATCTGTGTTCCGTTTTTACTCTGCATGTCTTCTATATACCAGAGCCCCTCCACATAGTTAAGTACTGCATGAATATCACTTACTGTTCCACCAAAAGCAGTATCGCATAGGTCTATATCTATATCTTCCTCGCTGTTTTTCTTTCCTATTACAACCGAATTTTTCCCTAATATACTCCAACTTCTTATAACTGTATTTTCCTCACTTAAGAGTACAAGTTCTGATAGAAATGTATCTTGTATCTTTTCTCTTTTTAAAGAAAAATCCTTTATCAGAAAATAGATCAAAGAACCTGAAACTAAAAAAGAAAACATATAAAATATATATCCACCATTCCATGCCCTTCCAAAGATCCCTGTAATTATGGCGCACAATATGGCCATAGTTATACCTAAAATATCAATTAAACATTTTTTATTCATATATCTCTCCCCTACTTTTATTCAAGTAGGGGGTGATTTATTCTCCCTACTCGTCAGCATGGCGGTACTTGTCGCAAGGCGATAATTCCCTGACGCCAACACTATAAAAAAACAAAGGTCGCATGACAAGTCATACAGCCTACATTTCTAACGGCTGATTATCTGTTATTCGGTCGCATAACCGCCTTCCACTACCAGACCTGCCATTTTATCTTTTTTCTGTTTTATTACAAGAGTAAAGTTTCCAACACCTTCCTCATCTCCATGCCTCTCTGTATAAGCAACTACAAATGCATTAGGAAATACATATTTTCTTTTTGTAATTCCTGCTACAATCTGCTCTACAGTAACCTTTCTGTAGCAATCTTTGCTCTGTGCAGGAACCATTGACCAAAGTGCCATGTTTTTTGTAGAATCAAAAGGATCTCCATCTACCGCAGTCAGAATCTTTCCTGTGATTTCCATGGTAGCACCGGCATCATTGGTACGTGCATTTGAATCAATCGGAATATCAGTAGATAAAAACACACTGTTTACGCATTCCTTTGCCAGTTCAAAACTTTCATTACCCTCAATTTTTACTTTATATGCCATGCTTAAACCCTCCTATTCCTTATTCTCCGGCATATCCGCCTTCTACAGTCACTTTCGCATTATTATCCTTCTTTTGACGGATATGAATGTAAAACTCTCCTGTTCCGTTCACATCATCTGCCCTCTCAGAATACTCTACAACAAAAGCATTTGGAATGACATACTTCCTTACAACAGCTCCTGCTGAAACTACTGTAACCTCTGCCACTCTGTAACAATCTGCATTTTCAGATGGTATTTGAGACCATTTTGCAAGCTTTAATACATCATCACTATCAGCTCCGACATTGTACAAAACTCGTCCCCAAACTTTGACTCCTAAGCCGTAATCTGTCGCCTTTGCATTAGAATCCTTTGGCGACTCAGACAAAAACTCTGCATTTACGATACTTCTCTCGTCAAAGTCCGCTACTTCTGAACCGGTTACTCTGAATCTAATTCCCATTGTGCTACCTCCTATAAAAGTATTATTATAGTAAAACCTCTTAAAATATTATAAAAAAATATTTTTCGACTAACAAAGTTGCAGGTATATTACTTTATGTAATTTATTCTCCTGCACGGTTTAACGGTACTTCAAGTCTCTTTATTGCATTACCGAAGCTTATTTCTATTGTGCATACACCTGCTGTTTCATCCGCTTCATAGGTAATATCATCACCTGCACCAAGTATAGCATTAATGTTTGACCTCTTTGAAAGCCAAACACTCTTTTGACTTGAAGGATTATTAGAGAAAAACTTACCTATATTCTCTGATTTGAAGTCACCTGTTGCATGTCTTAAAATTCTTTCAATATAATTAGCTGTCTGTGTTTTATAAATCGGCTCATAGCTTCCACCCGACAGTTTTAAATTTCTTGCTTTGTAAACCATTATATGGCTGATATTTTCTCCATCCAAAACCGCATTCTCAGAAGAAAATACAAATCCGAATCCTCTTTTGTTAATATCATCTTTAACACTATTAGTAAACCCAGTTATCTCTTTTAGACATTGTAGTATGCACCTTAAGCGAATTGTTCTTAGCCTCAATATCAAATCTCACTCCCGGTAAATCAGTATCAACATCTTTTTTAAAGTACTCTTTTAAATACTCCGGAGACTGATAACTTGCCACAAATCCGGCCGCCACATAAGCTGCACCTATATATACTCCATCTATCCAGAGTTTCATAATATCTTCTTTTGCCTTAGAAAGTTCTGCTGCCTCGTTTTCATTGATTATCATCTTGCTTTCAAGCTTTACCCCCGACTTATCCTTTGGAATAATGGTAAAGTTAGGCACACATGGAATCAAATATTCTGAATAAGGCTTTCCGCTAAGACCTGAACATCTATCATCAAAAAATCCTACACCGGTCATTGCCATACTGTTAAAAGTTGTCTTATCTCCGGTTTCATATGAATAAAAACACTGTACACCATAGTCCTTTAGTGCATCCGCAATCCTTGCCAATGACTCAACGCTTATATTCTCTGATTTTATACTGTCTTTATTACCTTTAAATCTCTCTCTGGTTACATTCATCTTTGATTTTTCATCTAAAGATACACCTGCAACAATTGCATACCATACAGTATTACTGTAATCATTTTTTTCATTCACTGTATTCAGATATGCACAAAGTTTTGGTACATTTAAGCTGTTTGCCATCACTTCATTTTTTACATTTGCAATAAGCAGTGTCGGTTTCATACCTTTTACCTGCTTTGGATACTGCTCAAAAAATGCCCATACACCTAAAATTTTTTTCAACTAAAGGTTTTTACAACTTTTATAAAATCATCCTTTGCATTCTTATAAAATTCAAGATATGTATTATAGTTTGCCACTTCTTTTTTTGACATCTATCTGACTTTGCATAGCTGAATTTAAAGGACAAAATGTTCTTACTACCAGTTGCTTTACATAGCTGTTACCCTCAGCATTAAGTGCATCATAATCCTCCTCAAGGGCTTCTATCAAGCCGGCATTTGAGTTATCATCTGCAAGAACAAGTCTGCTCTCTTCCACTTTCGGTGCTTCAATTACTGTAAGTTCTCCCTCGGAAGACATTGTTAGAAGGCCTAATGTTAATGCATCATTACTCTTTGACTCTTCTGATTCCCCCAACAAAAGTCTTGTTTTTATATCGGAAATTGCCAACGGAATCATAGCCATAAGGTTTTGATAATTTGCACTTGCCTCTTCAAACATTGAATTAAGCTTATCACCGAGATCAAGCTTATGAGGGTCTCCGTCTTCAAGCTTTGCATACTCTGCATATGTATACTGAAGTTCTTTTCTAACCTGCTTGATATCGTCCATTACCTTTGATGGTGAAATCATCTCTGTAAGCTTTTCAAATTTAAAATCCGCATTTATAATTCCCTGACTTCTTTTTGTCTCCACCAAGGTCATAAGCATTTTCAAAAAATCATTATGTGCATTTAGATGAACTATGCTTAGCATATTCTCCGGAACACCTGCAGGTTTCTCTTTTGAATATACAATTTTCCCCGTTGATGCATTAAAAAAAGAGTATACTGTAGGGTCAAACTTTTCTAAAAACTCATCAAAATCTTTAACCAAAAGTGCTTCATTGATTTCCTTTACTTTATCATCACTTAGACTATCCAACCCTCTTACATCACCTACTAAAGTAAGTAAGTTCAGTTTCTCCGGATTAATCTCTTCAATCAATAAAGTACGATTCGTTTGCCTTATAATACTCTCTGCCATCCTTGCGTCTCCTTTTAAAAAAATATTAAGTTTTTTTACTTGCACCTAATACTGCCTTCTTAAAAAATGCACAAAAATACCCCTCATTTTCTCCTATAATATCACATCAAGTGCAAGACTTTACGTCCACATTTTCTAATATTTGCATTTTATATATTTTTTTCTTCACACTTTTTTTCGTGGTTTAATATTATCATATGAAAACGATATTTTCAATACTAATAATATAAAAATTTATTTTTCCGGAGTTGAAAAATATCCTGACAAAGTCACAAAGTCAAAAACACCTTGTATTGTCGGTTGTATAATTAATGTTGGAGTTTGGCATTTGCCAATCTCAACATTTTTTTATTACTATAAATAAAAAAACCTCCAAGTTCCCGGTTCATGACAATTACACTTGGAGGAAGTGCTCATATGAACGACCCAGCTAAAATTTTTAGACATTTATGATGCTTATTATATCTTTAAATTTGATTAAAAAAATATGACCTATATTTGAAAGGAGCCAAGGGTAGGTAAATCACCTAAAATATATGGCTTTATAACTTCATCATATATATCCAGCAGTACCGGTTCAGTTTCTATTATTCTGATATTTCCTTCACTATCTGTATACTCCATATTTACACCGGCATACAACATCATTCTGTATTTTTTTCCAGCCATCTTTCATAAATTCTAATGATTCTTTTTTTCTCATATCTTCCAATTTTTTTAGCTCTTTCTTTAAATAAATAATTCCCATATATCAATAATACTAAGAAAAAAATATTACGAAGTATAAAATCCACCTAAACTTTAGTCTACTCTTTATTCTAACCATAAGCTTCTCCTTATGACCAATCTTTTATACTTTTCTCTAAATAAACTTAATAAACTAACTATATTAATTGAAAGTTTTTTTGATTTTCCCATCTCCATAATCATATATAAACCTTGCGTCTTCTGCTGTTCTGTCATACCCAACTATGTCAAGTTCATTTATATATATAACTCCTTCATCATTTCGCCTATTCATATACTCCCACAGTTCTTCAAAACTATTTATATCCTCAAATTCTTCCAACCCCTCATTCTTGGCAATTGTTATATATCTATTCTCATGTGCACTCCATATCTTTATATGTTCCATATTATCATTAAAATTTTGTATCAGTTCTGATGTTTCTTCACCCTCAGTTATTTGAAAGTAGCCAAGGCTGGGTAAATTACCTAAAATATAAGATTTTATAACTTCATCATATATATCTAAAAGCACGGGTTCAGTTTCTATTATTCTGATATTTCCTTCACTATCTGTATACTCCATATTTGCACCGGCATACAGCATCATTCTGTATTTCTTCCAGCCATCTTCCATAAATTCTAATGATTCTTTTTTTCTCATATCTTCCAGTTTTTTAGCTCTTTCCTTAAATAAATGATTTCCATATATCAATAATGCTAAGGAAAATATTATGAAGCAAAAAAACCATTTAGACTTTATTTCGTTTCCCATTACAATAATACTCCTTATAAAGCTATTCCCTATACTCCTCCTTCAATAAGCCAAATAAATTAACTAAGCTAATCCTATTAATTGATAATTCTTTAATTTCTCCATTCCCATAATCATATATAAACTTTGCATCTTGTCCTGTTCTGTCATATCCAATTATATCAAGTTCATTTATATATATAACTCCTTCATCATTTCGTTTATTCATATATTCCCACAGTTCTTCGAAACTATTTATATCTTTAAACTCTTCCAATCCCTCATTTTCAGCAATTGATATATACCTGTTCTTATGTGCACCCCATATCTTTACATGTTTCATATTATCATTAAAGTTTTTTATAAATTCTGATGTTCTTTTACCTTCAGTTATCCGAAAGGAGCCGAGGGAAGGTATCTTACCTAAAATATATGGCTTTATAACTTCACCATATATATCCAACAGCACCGGTTCAGTTTCTATTATTCTGATATTTCCTTCACTATCTGTATACTCCATATTTGCACCGGCATACAACATCATTCTGTATTTTTTCCAGCCATCTTCCATAAATTCTAATGCTTCTTTTTTTCTCATATCTTCCAATTTTTTAGCTCTTTCCTTAAATAAATGATTCCCATATATCAATAATACTAAGGAAAATATTATGAAGCATAAAACCCATTTAGGCTTTAATTTGTTTCCCATTACAATAATACCTCCTCATGAAGCTATTCCTTATACTCCTCTTTCAATAAGCCAAATAAATTAACTAAGCTAATCCTATTAACTGATACTTCTTTAATTTCTCCATTCCCATAATCATATATAAACTTTGCATCTTGTCCTGTTCTGTCATGTCCAACTATATCAAGTTCATTCATATATAAAACGTTTTCGTCATTTCGTTTATTCATATAATCAAAAACTTCCGGTATAGTTTTCAATTCCTGAAACTCTTCCAATCCCTCATTTTCAGAAATAGTCCTGTATCTACCCTCTCGATTATTCCATATCTTTAAGTGCAACATATTATCATTAAAAATTTTTTTATTCTTGTAGTAGTCTTGTAACTGTCAAATATACTGATGTGATAGCTGTAATTATTTCCTAATGTATTGACCTGCATATCTCCCGCAGTAATATTATCATCAGGTGTAAGCTTTCCACTACTCTTAGAATTATATTTTCTACTTTTGAGTTCTCTCTTATAGTCTTGCCATGTACTTTCGCTTTTCTTCAATATCGGTGTAGTTCTCAATGTGATAGCTGTATACAATGACATACACTCACTCATCCTTATTATATTTGTATTTTCATAGTTTGCCTCTAGATACAATTGTTTATTTGTCTTACTTTCCTTATTGCTTCTCTTTGCATCAGCCTCACCTACTGCCAGACCTATTACAGTGCAGGCAACTCCCAATGGTGCTGCAAAAGGTGCTGATGCTAAAGCAGGTATTATTGACAATGCTACTGAAATTCCCGAAGTTCCCCATGTTATTACAGTTGTCTCTCCGGATTTTTAGCATCCACACTCCCTACTACCAAATTTGAAATCTCAGCAATACTGTCGAACTTATTATCCCCTGAGGTTATATAAATATAAGCCTCCTGTAGTATAGGTGTAACTATATATTTATCTACATCCCTCATATGTATTCCGTCTTGTACTGTAACTCTTCTTTTCTCAAGCTCTCCTTCGTAATAGCGTAAATTATATACCATTACTCCTGTATTCGACCCACTATCAAACTTAATATTATAAACTCTATCTATATCCGATACTGTTGTATATATATTCCCTGCCAGCAATATTGTATCCAATAATTTTACGTTTAAAATTTGCATTTTTATAGCATCTACCTCTGTTCTGTCCACATCCGGCTTTGCGTTAGAAAAATATTTTCTCATTTACATATCGCTTCAACTTGGCAGCAGTATTACCAAGTTTATCCCATGTTGGAGGAAACTTTATATCTACCCTGTTACGTAGGCTGCAAAATCTTGCATATGCAGTAGCCCAAGATGCTACATATATAAAGTTATCAAGAAGTGTATATTGATAAAACTGCTCTTCAACTTCATTTCTATAAAACTGCTTTAAATATGCACAACAAACAATCTTTTTCAGTTTCTCCACATCTGTACATATACATAAATATATTCCCAACTTAATAAGGGCATCTATCTCATTCTCTTTCATATGTTGTACATTTCTTAACAACAATTTTTTTAATAATTAATTCATCCAATGTGCCGTCATCATTTAAAAAAATCTCGGATACTTATTATAGGATGTACTTAGTGTATACTCCTGTCCCGATGTTACAGGTGATATTATTCCTCCATGCTTGCATGGTAAATATGAGTTTGTATCTAAGGCATATTTACCGTTTATGGTAACACTCTTTCTAACATTTCTCCATTCTCCAAGTTTAAAACGGCACATATGTTTGCTTACAAGCGGTTCTTCATTCCATTTTGAACATGAAACAAATCCGTCAAATTTTTTATCATCGGTATTTGCAAGAGCCCCGATTTCACTGCTGTCGGTATAAACACCATGATCTGCACTATTCAGTGTAGAATAATCACTTCCACGACTACAACAAAGTATTGCACCGTTAACAAGAAATTCTGTGCTTTCATCATTATGTTCTTTCCAATACTGCAACATTTTATCTTTGATCTTTTTCTCTTCTGCATCTGTAAGCTCCCTTATAGATGCCCCCAAAATCCCTTTTTTCTTACCTAATACTTCATATATCCATTCCGCCTGATTCTTTTCTGCCATATGTACCTCCTATACAACATAGTTCCTATCAGTATATTTTATCCCAAGTACACTTTTAGGACTTAATCTGATTTCCTTTCCTTCTTTATTCTTGAAAAATTTAATTTCAGGATTGTCACTACCACCTGCACTTCCTACATGAAAAGTATTTTGAACATATACATTTTGTTCATTTGCATCAGGAAATTTTACTATTATCCTATCTTCAACTTCAGGCATACAATACCGGCTTCCTCCTTCAGGTGAAGAATATACTGTAGCATAGTTTAGGAACACCTTATCACCGGAATTAAATAAAGATTCCCCCCTCTATCAACTCCAAGTTCATAATATTCCAATCTCAAACAGTTTTCCTGTATGCTCGGAAGTCCTATAAAAAACTTGACTAACTCATTTTGAAAGGTTCTTAATAAAATTCCTGTATAAATATCATAGTTCGGAAACTATACAATTTTATTATTAACCTGCCCATGATATTTCTTCTCTATCAAAAATAATCAACTAATCTCTCTTCCTCTATATAAAAATTCACCTGTAGTACTTTCATAATCATCTTTTTGTTGCATTAATATATCCCTTATCCCCCATTCTCCGTTTTAAAAATATATTAAGTTTTTGCATATCTGTTTCGTATAAATACAAAAGCCTCCCCTTTATGATATGTAGTTATTTCATAAACAGCTGTTTTATCATTATACTTATATGCTTTTAAGCTCTTTCACTAATGTATGCTTAGAATCATTTATAATATAATTACCTTCTAAACTAAGCTTCAAATCAGAATTTATTAAATATATGCCTGTTGTATTTTTGAAAGCCTATAATATATTTTTCTATCTTCCACATATAAACCCAAATTTTGATATGCAGATTTTATATATCCGTCTACAGCTGACATATATACTATATTTTCTTTATTCAATTTATAGAACTCACTTTTTTTCGTGTATCATTAACATAGTGAATTGCTATGCCAATACAATAATTACCATTGTTATCATTTATAATTACACTTTTCACACCCTCTTCACCATAGCCTATTGTTTTTTTATGATTATTTACCTCTACTGATATATAGCCATCCGCATCAATAAATACCTTTACTGAATCTGTCTCACCATCATTATCAATGTCAATTTCGTATTTCTTATCATATTCTATAAAAATTTACAGCATATCCCTCTTTATTAATTTCATTTGTAATATCTTTTTTTATGTATACTACAGCTGTTTATTATAAATAAAAAGCAATATGATTATTTTTCCTCTTTTTATAATTCATCATTTATTACCTCTTAACCTTGCAGTTCCAAAATCACCTCTGTACATATTTAATAGTATCTTATTATATTTAATAACATTTATGCCATAGCATTCTCCTATCACATAAATATTTTTTTTACACGCTCATAATATTACCTTAATTATATCAAATCCTATGCTATTTTTTTCATTTGTTTTTTTGTTCTATTTTTTTATAATGTATATTCATATAAAAAAATATCTCTGTCAGAATAAGTCTCCACTATAATATTCTTACCAAAGATATTTCCGGTTGGTTATGCAAGGAATAAAATTCATTATTTCTCGGTAGATCATTTAATTATTTAACATGCTTGAAATCATATTCACCTGCATTGTAAGATTTCACCAATTCTTCACTGGACTTAAATCTACTATCCATGTATACTTTAGAATATAATATTTGCCGGCACTTCGGCAGATGTCCACTTGAAAGGAGAGAGTGTATGGAGATACCTTATAAGATTTATTTGGAAGAAAATGAGATGCCAAAATATTGGTACAATGTAAGAGCTGATATGAAGAATAAGCCGGCTCCGCTTTTAAACCCCGGAACACATAAACCTGTGACCTATGAAGAGCTGTCACATGTATTCTGTGATGAGCTTGTTAAGCAGGAGCTTGATGATACCACTGCTTATTTTGAGATACCTGAGGAAATCAGATCTTTTTACAGAATGTACAGACCTGCTCCACTTGTAAGAGCATACTGTCTGGAAGAAAAGCTTGGCACACCTGCAAAGATTTATTACAAATTTGAGGGAAATAATACCAGCGGAAGCCATAAGTTAAACTCAGCTATAGCTCAAGCCTACTACGCTAAAGAGCAGGGACTTAAAGGTGTTACCACAGAAACCGGTGCCGGACAATGGGGTACGGCGCTTTCTATGGCATGTGCATACTTTGGACTTGACTGTAAGGTATATATGGTTAAGGTATCCTATGAGCAGAAGCCTTTCAGACGTGAGGTTATGAGAACATACGGTGCTACCGTCACACCTTCACCGTCTATGGAAACTGAAGTGGGAAGAAGAATCTTAGAAAGGCATCCCGGCACCACGGGAAGTCTTGGATGTGCTATATCGGAGGCTGTAGAAAAAGCCACAACCACTGAAGGATACAGATATGTTCTCGGCAGCGTATTAAACCAGGTTTTATTACATCAATCAATTATCGGTCTTGAGACTAAGGCCGCACTTGATAAGTATAATATCAAGCCTGATATTATTATAGGCTGTGCAGGTGGCGGTTCAAACCTTGGTGGTCTTATATCTCCTTTCATGGGTGAGAAACTTAAGGGCGAAAGTGATGTAAGAATTATTGCTATAGAGCCTGCATCATGTCCAAGCTTCACAAGAGGAACATTTGCCTATGACTTCTGTGATACAGGTATGATGACTCCGCTTGCAAAGATGTACACATTGGGAAGTGATTTTATTCCTTCGCCAAGCCATGCCGGCGGTCTCAGATATCATGGAATGAGTTCTACTCTCTCTCAGCTTTATCATGACGGTTATATGGAGGCTGCTTCAGTAAACCAGACCGATGTATTTAAGGCTGCAGAGTATTTTGCAAGAACTGAGGGTATTCTACCTGCTCCCGAGAGCTCACATGCTATCTATGCGGCTATTGAGGAAGCTAAGAAATGTAAAGAGAGCGGAGAAGAAAAGACTATCGTATTCGGACTTACAGGAACCGGATATTTTGATATGGTTGCTTATGAGAAATTCCATGACGGAAAGATGGATGACAGTGTTCCTACAGATGAGGAACTCAAAAAATATGCAGATATGCTACCAAAGGTAGAGTAAAAAATAAGAGCTTATTCCATAATACAAGCGCTACAAGTATTATGAAATAAAGCTCATTTGCATTTATATATTTTATTTATTCTCTATCAAATAATATATCGCACCGATAAGGCCGGCATCATTCCCAATTTTTGCAGGAACTATTTCAAGTCCTTCTGAAAATCTTGGCATTACTTTTTCATTTACCTTTTTACTAAGGCTTTCTATAAACTCTTTTCTGCCGCTTACTCCACCGCCTATAATAACCTGTTCGGGATTGAAGATATGAACCAGTGAAATTATTCCAAGTGAAATATCATCCACCCAGTTATCAACCACCTGCCTTAACAGGCTGTTTTCATGTAAGGCATCAAATATTTTTCTACCGTTGATATTTTCTTCAAAGTCTTTCGGAAAAGCTGTAGGATTTTCCTTTTGCAGTTTTGAGACACTCCTTACAAGCGCTGTTGTGGATGCATATCTTTCAAGACAACCTACATTTCCACATGAACAGCTCTCTCCGCTTCCATGTATCACTATATGTCCTATCTCTCCTGCCAGTCCTCTTTTTCCAAGCAAAATCTTGTCATCAACTATAATGCCTCCACCAACTCCGGTACCGATAGTTATAGCAACTATATTTTTATAGCCTCTTCCCGCTCCTATCCATTTTTCACCGAGGGCCGCACTGTTTGCATCATTTATAACTATAGTTTTGACAGCATATTTTTTTTCAAAGCTTTCCTTTATCTTTGATCCTACCCAGTTTTTTTATATGTCCCGCACTTCCGATAACTTCACCTTTTTTTCGTAGTCTATCTGACCTGTAGCAGATACACCTATTCCCGATATTTCACTAAACTCAAGTCCGCTTGAAGCCACAAAATACTCTGTCTTTTCCAAAACAGTCTTAAGTATCGGAGTTTCATATCCGTCAAATGAAACCGAGAACTCATCCTTGTGAAGTATGTTGCCGTTCTCATCAACCAGACCGAACTTTGCTGCGGTTCCACCTATATCAATTCCTAAATACACTTTATTTATCATAAAAATTTCTTCTTGGCGTCAACTATCATTTTTGCCGCTGATTTTGCAATCTCTTTATCGGCATCTGTCAATGCCACCAACGGTTTTCTTACGCTTCCGATATCAAGTCCCTCATTAATTCTTAGAACTTCCTTTATCATAGCATACATATTTCCATGTCCTGAAGTAAGAGCAGCTATAATATCATTTACACAATATTGTATCTCATTTGCTCTTTTCATATCGCCTGAATTTATACACTCATCCATTGCAAGGAAAAGCTCAGGCATTGCTCCGTATGTTCCACCGATACCTGCTTTTGCACCTATTACTCTACCTGAAACAAACTGCTCATCCGGACCGTTAAATACAATATAATCATCGCCGCCGTCTCTTACAAAGCCTTGAATGTCAAATACAGGCATGGAAGAGTTCTTTACACCGATAACATTTTTATTCTCTCTCATTTTTGCATAGAGTCCTCTGCTTAAAGCCACTCCTGCAAGCTGTGGGATATTGTATATAATAAAATCTGTATTCGGTGCGGCACTGCTGTAATCATTCCAATACTGTGCAATGGCATACTCGGGAAGCTTAAAATAAATAGGCGGAATTGCCGCAATTGCATCTACTTTAAGACTCTCTGCATGAGCTGCAAGTTCCATACCGTCCTTTGTATTGTTACATGCTATATGGTTAATTATTGTGAGATCACCCTTAACCTTCATTACGTTCTCAAGAACAACTTTTCTGTCTTCAACGCTCTGATAAATACATTCACCTGAAGAACCGTTTACATATACTCCTCTGACCTTTTTATCCACAAAGTACTCTGTAAGAGCTCTTACTCTCTCAGGGCTGATCTCCCCGTTATCATCATAACATGCATAAAATGCCGGAATGACTCCCTTGTACTTATCTAAATTTCTCATAATGCCTCCTTATTGTAGGGATAATACCAAGAGGGTCAAATATCTTTGACCCTCATCATATAATTATAAGCTTAGAATATCACTCATTGAATAGTTTTTTTCAATAAGAATAATCATTTTGAAATTATTTTTCTAAACTTTCTATGCTTTTATCAGTTTTAAATTAAATACACTCTATCCGATGCCTTTACTGCCACCTATTCCCCCACTCACTTTCTTTTAAAAACCTACCAAGGCAAAAATCATCTCCCAAAACAATAGGTCTTTTTACAAGCATTCCGTTTTCTGAAAGCAATTTAAGCTTTTCGTCATCACTCATAGTATCCATTTTTTCTTTGATATTCAGCTCTCTATATAGCATACCGCTTGTATTAAAAAGCTTCTTTATAGGAAGCCCCGAATAGTCTAAAACCTTTTTTAACTCTTCTACACTTGGAGTCTCCTCCACAATATTCTTTTCTGTGAACTCCACATTTTTATCCCTTAACCACTTTCTTGCCTTCACACAAGTTGAACATTTCGGATAATGAAATACTAACATAAAACCTCCTTTATTATTTTGCAGACAAAAGCTCTATTATGGCTCCCCTTACAAATTCATTTTCGCAGACACTGTAAATTTCACCCGTTACTTCACCTGCATTTTTGGAATTATACTTTCGTATTACTTCCATTACCTTTGTCTTTAAATCATATTCTATCTGCGCTTTATTTAGAATGTCAAATACTTTGTTTTGTATGCTCTTATGCAAAATATATCCCAAGTTCTTAACTTCAACCTCCAGTGTGGATGTTGTGGAAATTTCAGGCAATCTTATAATCAAAGCATTTTTTTATTTTCATCATATTCCGTACATAAAGGTGTTACAGAGCCTTTATCCGATAAAATATTGATCTCGCTTTCACTTCCTGCACCGTAGAAATGCAAATTGTATTTTCTTTTTTCTCTTGTAGCATTTTTGTTTCCTAAAACCGGATGAATCTTAAATATCTGCTTATCGTTTTTATCAATCAGCTCATACTTTGTATAAGCCCAGTCGGACTCTACATAAGTCTTATACTCCTTTTCGTCCTCTGCAAGGATAAACTCTCCTGACTTACCTATGAAAATATTCAAATCAAGCTCTGTCGGATTTTTAATATCATTTGTACTTACATTTGCATCAAGAGGCAAGATACTTCCCTCTCTTGCAAATACGGCGATATCTTCAAGATCCCTATATATTTCAAGCTCACGATTTCCTCTATACCTTACTCCGGTAAAGATATCAAACCATTCACCCTCCGGAAGCCATATCTTGGTCTTTGCCAATCCGCTCTCTGCATCAATTTTTCTTGTCACAGGACATACTATCAGATCCTCTCCGAAATAATACTCATTTTTATAATTATAAACCTTATCATTTGCAGGCTCATAGTAATAAAGTGGCAGTATCAAAGGAAGCTTATCCACATTTGCTCTTTTGTTCATGGTATAAAGATATGGTATCAGCCTGTGACGAAGTCTCAAATATCTTTTAACTATTCTTTCGGCAATCTGATTGTACTTCCAAGGCTCTTTTCCGGAAAATTCATTGCAGGTACTGTGCAATCTCATTATCGGTGAGAATACTCCAAGTTGTACCCATCTGACAAACATCTCATCATCTCTTATACCGTTCATATGTCCGCCTATATCATGACTCCACCATGCATAGCCGATATTTGATGCTGTAGCTGTAAAGTACGGCTGAAAATCAAGACTGTCCCATGTAATAATGGTATCTCCCGAAAAACCTATAGGATATTTATGGCTTCCCACTCCCGCATATCTTGAAAGTATAAGACCTCTTCCACGGTCTTCTCTCTCTGAATCCTTATAATGAAAGTAGTTTAAAAGCCATAGAGGATCAAGTCCCTTATGTCCTGAATTTTTCCCCTGTTGCCAGTCTATCCACCAGTAATCGACTCCCTGTTTTTCAAGTGGATGATGAACATGTTTAAAGTATCCTTCTCTGAATTTATCATCGGCAATATCAAAAAGTACAGGTTCTTCTTTTTTAATATCTACACCCATAAATTCTCCCATATCCTTATAGCAATCTTCATATGCCCTTATACCGTCTGCCGGATGTACATTCAGTAAGACCTTATATCCTCTTGTATGCAGTTCACTTAGAAAATCTTTTGGACTTGGGAAAAGCTCCTTATTCCATGTATAACCTGTCCATCCTGTACCGAATCTACCCTCCACGTCTGTAATATGCCAGTCCATATCGATAACCGCCACACTGAACGGGATATCTTCACTGTCAAATCTGTCCATCAAGTCCAGATATGACTTTTGAGTGTATTTATAATATCTGCTCCACCAGTTACCAAGAGTGAATCTTGGAAGCAGAGGAAGTTCTCCGCTGAGAGTGTAAAAGTCTTTAAGTGCTGTCAAATAGTCAAGGCCATAACCAAAGAAATACAGATCTATTGCTTCCTCATCCTCCCTCAGCTTAAATCCGTCCTTCGTTATAAGCATGGAACTGCTGTCATCCACCACAGACCACATCTGCCTTGAAACAATTCCCTCTCCAAGCTCTGTTTCTCCGTCTATGGCATCAAGTGTTCTTGTTGTTCCTTTTAAACTCTCATTCTTATCTCCATAATGCCATACACTTGAAGTTGTTCCGTAGTTACCGCTCACATTGATCCTTAAGCCTTCGCCTGAGAATTCTTTTTTATCATATATTACTCTTAGATAATCTGTAACTATAACCAGTTTGTCTTCACTGTCTAAAATATCAAACTTTACTTTCGGAAACTTTCTGTTTGTAACAGCCGCCGTCTCTTCATCGACAAATATATTTTTTTACTGTATTCAAACCTTATAAGTCTGTCGGTAAGAATACTTATTCTATAATTATTCCCTTTAATTATTGAAGCCTCTCTGCCTTTTGTATTTACCATTTTTCTCTCTTTCTATATACAATACTTTTTGCAAATCTTCAAAGCTTTCCAAACTGTAACTCACATCACTGAGTTTTTTTGCATCCCCTATTCCTGCAATCTGCATTCCGGCTCTTATTGCCCCCTCTACTCCCGAAGCTGCATCTTCAACAACCAGACATTCATTTGGTAAAAGTTTCAGTCCGATCCCCGCTTTTTTTCAAACACTTCCTTATCTGGCTTTGAATATTTTATATCATTTCCGTCTATTATAATATCAAAAAAATCAATAAGATTTAACTTTGAAAGTATAAGCTTTTGCATTTTTTTACTTGATGAAGCTATTGCCGTCTTATATCCCCTTTGTTTTAAAATATCTAAAGTGTCTTTAACTTTTTTATCAAGGTCTTTCTCACTCATCTCATTTAAAAGTTTTTTATACAGCTCATTTTTTTTATTTGCAAACTCTTCTTTTTTTCCTTGTTGCTGTACTTTTTTATCAGACCTTTCAAGTATTATTTCCAGACTCTCCATACGGCTTACTCCCCTGAGTCTGTTATTTATTTCTTCATCAAAAATATACCCAAACCGTCTGCCATGTTTTTTTCCAAGCCATATAGTGATACCTGTCTGTATGGCATATTACTCCGTCAAGGTCGAATATTATACCTTTATATTTTCTATCCATTACTGTAACCCCCTTTACTTAATAAGGAGCTTCTCTCCTTTTACATAAATCACTATGCTGTTTAATTTAAAGTTATTATACTGAATAATCTATAAAAAAATAAAAAGAGTAAATTTCTTAAACTTACTCTTTTTATTATTTATTTTCCTCAATCCTTTGCTACCGGATACTCATTACAAAGCAATCTGTAAGGCTCTTCATCCTCTTCTATCTTTG